>TARA_R110002110_G_scaffold28674_15_pt1 | contig 272066 bp, 222 predicted proteins | sample TARA_R110002110 | Tara Oceans TARA_R110002110 (sample SAMEA4397330) | marine metagenome | biome: Polar Biome; feature: [SRF] surface water layer (ENVO:00010504); material: water (ENVO:00002006), including particulate matter (ENVO:01000060) such as... | depth 5 m | reverse complement strand
AGTGAACAGCAATGTTCGTGCGGGTTCAAGTCCCGCTCTGAGTACAAGAAACTTCAGTTGGATAACGCTGGCTGAAGTTTTTTTGTTTGATAATTTTTATTGGATAGTTTCCATGAATATCAAGTTACTATTTCTTAATTCTTAGCAGCATTGCATAATCATAGGTATCAAGTGCGGTGAATGATATTTTTTCCGGTTCAACAAAAGATAAGTAGTGCCGCATTTTTTCTTCCGTAAAGCGCTGGGACCAGAATTTTTCTTTCGTAGCCGTAAAACTGTCTGTTTCATCAGTTATTATTGTCATACCCATTTTATTATAGGAATGTTCTTGTTTTAATCTGGTTCTATCATTGTCAATATAACAGGTGCCAATTACTAATTCCCCTGCAGGGTTCAACAACAATAGATATAAATTTGAAAATATACTTTCAAATTTGATTACTATAACATATCGAGGCGTTTCATCAACTCAGGACGGTTTGATCTACTTACCGGAATGACGTCTTTATTAATTAGTATACTATTGTCTTCGATATCGATAATTTTTTTTAGGTTTACAATATAAGTACGATGAACTTTTAGGAAAAGAGAAGAAGGTAGTTTTTCTTCTAATTTTTTAAGAGTCGAGTGTACAGTATAGTTTTTACTTTCTGTTTTTATAAGAATATAATCTCCTTTAGCTTGAATAACATTTATTTTAGCTATTACTATTTTTATGAGTCGTCTGTCAATGTTTATATAAAATTCAGTTGAGTTGTCGGTTTGGTTTCCATTTAAAGAAGAAGTCACCTCTTCAGTATTTTTTTTATTTTTTGCTTTGAGGACCGCTTTACTAAATCGATCTTCTGATAGTGGTTTTACTAAATAGTCAACAATACAATCATATTCGAATGCTTCGATTGCAAAATTTTTATCTGATGTGATTAAAATTACAGCAGGTGGATCTTTAATTGTTTTGATAAAATCAAAACCTGTAAATCCAGGCATATGAATATCTAGAAAAATAAGATCGGCTTGCTGCTCTTCCATATTCAAAAACTTTATAGCTTCAATAGCATTAGAGAATTTTTCCTGTACTAAAAGCTCAGGGTCCTTTGATGCCATTTGTTCTATTATAGTTCTGGCTAATTCTTCATCGTCAATTATTATACAATTCATAGCTTAAGGTTTATAATTTTTTAATAAAATTCTGCATAGTGCTAAGAATTTGGTAGAACTCTACACTTTACTCTTTGGATTTTTTTTAGTTTTTTTTCGAAACTTTCAGTAATGTAGTAACTTTCTTCCATTCCTAATACATTGATCTTATGTTTTAATTTATGGACGCTCTATGCTGCTTCATTTAATTTTTTATCTATTAATTTCTTTTCGAAAACAGCTATCCCGATAGGAAGCTCGTATTTTATTATATCTATAATTTTCAGCTTAAAAACTTGATCTCCTGCTGATAATTCTTCTATGTAAATGAGATTAGATTGCTTTATTATATTTGATTGCAAATTTTTAGGTTCTAGCTTATTTCTGGGTCAAAAAAAAAAGATTTTTAAATATAATAAATTTGTATCAATATTTAATCATACATTATTGTAAACTAGCTACAACGGTATAAAATATTTCAAAATTATTTGTTCCTGATGGACTTAAAACACTTGGTTTTATCCTAAATTCAATTGGGATGTCGGTCCTGCATCCAATAAATTCCATGATTTTTATTGCCTGCGATGGATTAGTAGGTATTGTTATATAGTCGCCACCATTTTCTGGATATAAGTCTCGAGGTCCAAAATACTGTAGTGCGGGAGGGGCCGTATCATACAAAGTTTCTGCAGGGAAACGGTTACCACTATTTGTAAAAGTTTTTGCTTCTATAATAGTTTGTTCATAAGCTTTATTAAGTTCCATATGGATAAATACTTTATACCTAAAAACATTAGCAGTACAATTTTGCTCAGAAGTTACAGCTGTTCCTAAAATAGGGATAGTAGTAGGATCTAATACAAAACCGATATAGGTAAATTCATCGCTTTCAAAACCATTAATATTATCATTTTGTCCAGCTTCTGAGACAGCATTAGTTACGCTTTGGGAGAAACTAGGAAATCCAGTTACGTCTAATGTACCGGGTCGGAGATCAGTAGGCACTGTAACCTGGGCAATAGAAGAATAAGATAATGAAAAGACAATTAGAAATATAAGTAAATTTTTCATGACATTAATTTTAAGAGTTATTATTGGGGTCTTATTTCGTAGATAACTTCAAACCCCGGAGGTAAGTTTATACTGTTGTTATTTCCGATGCTATATCTCAACTGATAACCACTGAATTTTCCATCTTCAGTATATCCACTTTTTAATTTTAGAACAAGCGGAGCTTCAATTTCACTTAAAATGATTGGATTTTTGTCTTCTGGCTTTTGCTCGAAATTCCCACCAGCGCTGATACTAACTATCGTAAGGGTTATTACTATTCCGTTTGGTACGGGTTGATTAGTATATACAACAATCTCCGAATTAAAATCATCAGATTCTCTATAGGTATAGTTTAGCCATAATTCCTCATTAACAGAGACGCCATCGTTTGTCGGAGCTGTTGCGGGCAAACCTGCTTCTAAATCTGTAAACTGCGCACTAAAATCAATTGAATTATTTGGATCCGGTTCTATATCAATTATTCCAAAGCTCAGTAAATTAATTGTACCGATATTTGAGTTCTGATCGCCACCTAAATCAAATGAATTTACGCTGCCTGCATCTAGAGTTTCTTGACCATAAGTAATAGCCGAAGTGAATGTTATGAGTGTTAGGAAGAGTATTTTGAGTATATTTTTCATTATTTCCCGATTTTAAAATTTTTGGTTTTGAATTTTACAAACTGTTTTTTTACTTTCAAATTAAAATTTGCATTAACAGTTTCACCTTCATTTATACTTATCTTTTTTGCTTTTTCAATCTGGAACAGTTTGTTTTTTTCTTTAAATTCTAATATAACTAAGGCATAGTTTCCTGGGACTATTTGTTGAAATTTAAAATTTCCCATAGGATCTGTTTCTGTATAGTATACAAAAGAATTATTATAGAGTTTTACATAGCCCGACAAATTAAATTTATTTGTGTCAGTGTTCTGTGACTTAATACTTCCAAAAACGTTCGCTGATTTTACTAGTTGAATATCAAGAAATACTCTTTTGTTTTCATGTACTTTTACCTCCAAAGGCATTTTGGCAGATGCAACCACATTTTGTGGCAATGATGATTGGTCGATCAAAATATAATTTTTCCCTAAATCCAGATTGTTAAATTCAAATTTTCCTGAATTATCAGACACCAATGTTTTTCCAGAGGCAATAATTCTAATTCCCTTTTTATCAATTGTATTGTCATTAGTTATAATATGACCATTCACTCCACCTTGTTTTACCATTTTTTTTAATGGAACGTTTGATGTATAGGTGTATCTTCCGTAAATTAATGTTTCCTTTCTATTGGTAATACCAGGACTTTGGTAATAATTTGCTCTTAGTTGAAACTGGTGATTTTTATTAAATATGGCAGATAAATTTGCATTAATGTAATCTCTTTTGGCAAATGTTTCTTCAGGACTGAAACCACTATTGTAATTTGTATTTATATAGATTTGCTTATTGATTTTATAATTAAAGCCTAAACTATACGTAATGTAATTTACATTCTTCGTAGATCTTCCATATCGGTTGGTGTAATTATGATTTACATTAGTTCTTAAAGTCAAATTGTTTACAAAACGGTATGATAAACCTAATGAATGAGAATAAGTGTTACTAAAACTCTCCGTTTGAGTCAATAAATTCTGAGTTTTTCCAAATCGGCCGTTAAAGTTGGCAGTAAATTTTCTAGAATTATAAGTATATCTATAATTTAGTCCGTATTCATTGTAATGGTAATTTTTTGGCTCCAGTCGATCTTCTCTTTGCCTCTGGTCAAATCTTAAGTTTATTTGATGTTTGTTATTATATCTATAACTTATTTTGGCATAAATACTTTTGAAAAATGGCTCTGCAGCATAAAACAAAGGATTTAATCTTTTATTTACTTTGTATAAACTTTGACCAATACTAAAGTTCCATTTTTTAAGTCTGTAATTTAAATTATTTGTGTATTGGATACTGTTATTTAATGTTCCAAAATACTGCTTACCAGCAATTGTGTAATTTCCGGAATAATGCCAGTTTCTAAAATTTTGATTAATTCTAATATAATTTGCATAGTCGACATTTCTATTAGTCATACTTGTTGATGATTCTGCAGCAATGGTAGTTTCCTTCTTATTATAATTAAAACTAAAGGTAATAATCTGACCTTCCTCATCAGTATTATTTGCAATGTTATTATTGCCGTACCTTTGTTGATCTGATTTTGAACGTGCAAGAGAAATTCCTCCACTGATTGAGTCGGTAACATGGTAAGTTGTTTTAGCTCCATATAGTGCTTTTGAATTGAAGCTATATAGGCGTGGTTTTAAATAAAAAGCTGACACATCCCAATTGTTAAGTCTTTGGTCTATTCTAGCACCTATACCATAGCGATTACTAAAGCCCAAACGGTCAATAAAGTTATTCTGGTCCCCAAGATTAACGGTCGTTAGGTCTTTGTAACGATACCTTAGACTGTATTGATCTGTAACTCCAAATCGTTTAATTTGTTCATTTCGGGGTCCTCTAAAAATAAAATTTAAAGTATGATTTCTTTCATTATCTAAATAACCATCACCTCTAATTTCAGCTGACACTGTAGAATAATGTTCTGTTTTACTGGTGTAGCTGTTATATAGTAAACTCATTTGGACTGGAAACCTAAAAAAGGGATCTTTTTTCTTTATTTTATTGGGAAGTATTGTCGTCGCACTATATTTTTTATATTTTTTTCCTGAAGTCAGACTCATCACTTCTAGGCTTGTCTTTCCATTTCTCAATGTACTGATGTTTGAATCAGTTTTTTGAGAGATATTTACTTGAACAGTCATTGATGGCAAAATTTTATATGATGTACTACCTTTGATCTCATTATTAGACTTTAATTCGATTTTTTGGGTAATATTTCCAGTATTTTTAATTGTATAGGTTGTATTTATTATTTCACCAGCTTGTATGTTTTGTGGCGACTGAACATTTATTACCTGTAAATCAGTGTTTGCTAAAACAAATACAGACAAGTATATACTTTTAACGGTTACGCCTTTATGTAACAATCGAAAGCTTAATTCATTTTCTTTTGGTGAAGCATTATAAGGAATGTAAAAACTTATTAGGACTATTTTTTTTTCATTTTCCTTAAAAGACTTTATATCGCTTGTAGAAAAAACTTTCCATCCGTGTGGTAATAATGGAAATAGACTAATTTCATTAATTGCTTTTCCATTGTTGATTATTTCGACTGCAATGGTATTAGTTTTGTTTGTATCGTATTTTTGTTTTTTGCGAATGGGTTTTACAGTAAAATCAACTAAAGTATCATTTTTTTGAAAAACTACAGTGTCTGCAATCGCTAGTGCACCACTACTGTCAAGTTTATTCGAAGCGAATAAAGTGCTTACAGAAGCTAGTGTAAATATGCATAATGACAGGATTGTTGTATGTAGAATTTTCATAATAATAGTTTTAGGTAGTTAATTCTCTCAAGTTTTTACTTTACGGTCAAGCTTATATTGGTGCCTAAAAACTCTTCTCTAGATTCAGCAATTAATATGCATTCATAATCACCCTTTGCAAGTGAGGAAATATCGAACTTATAGTCCTTGCAAAATCCAGGGAAAGTACGGCTCCTGTTAGTTTTTAATTCATAAACTTTGTTCCCTTCCTTATTATATATTTCGAGTGCTAGTTTGATGTTTTCAAGAAAAACACTGTTATTCAAAATTTTCACATCAAGATGTTTTGCTTTTGTTTCATTATCTTCTATAAGTTCGATAGTACTAAAGTCAATATCTATTTCTTCAAATTCATTAATATTTGTTATTAACGCAATGCCATATCGTACTTTGTTATTTAGACTTACACCATTAGAAAGGTTTTTCTCGCTAATTGGTTCTTCAACATTGACCATCAATACAGACCAATATGAACCCTTTAATGAATTATCTGCAGGAACTTCTATCGTGAATTTATAGACGAATTTTTCTTTTGGACCTAAAACTTTATCTAATAAGTCTCCCTTAAACCATTCATTGGATGAATTAGAATGAGTTCGCTTTTGACTAAAAATTCGGTTTGTAGTACAGGAAAATATGGCGTCGCTAAGTGTAAATGTTACACGTTCTTCAACTTCAGAAGTATTTACCAATATTACTTCACCATAAATTACATCTCCTATATTTCCAGAATATACATGTGTAAGGCCATTATAAACAATGACATTTGCAAAAGTTGAATTAATTAAAAAAGCAAAAAGAATAAAAGTTAGATTAGCTGTTTTCATGGTAAATATTTTTATATTAATTTCTGTTTTAAAGTTTTAATTTGATTGAATTTAAGGCCTTTAAATTCTTTTTTCGGGTCTCTGTCGGTAGATGGTAATTAAGTATAGACTAATGGTTAATTTCTTACTTTAAGAGAAGTAGGGAAAAGGGTAGTTGCAGCTTTTACATTAAAATTAGCTTTGGAAAATAAAAAAACGGATTCTCAAAAAATAGAGATGTTGGACGGAAAATTTGTACCTATGCTTTTCAAAATTAACATGATACAATTCTATTTATGTGATGTAGACTGCCTTTCAGGGAGATCTTTAATTTTATGGGGCAAAACAATGCGATCTTGATTACTGCTTAATATTGATTACCACAATGTTTTAAAATGGAATAATTATAAATCAAAAAGGCGTCTCCTGATAGGGAGACACCTTTTTGAAAAGTAGGTTTGTTGCTTATTAGATGTTAGAAATTGTATAAGTAACATCTGCATTGTATGTACCAGCTTTAAAATCAGTAAACTCACCAACTTGCTCCAAAGCATAATTTAATTGTACACCATGTGCACCATCTCCTGTGTAAACACTTCCAATAGTATTAACCAACGTTTTTGGAGCTAGGTTATCATTATTGAAAATAACGCCACCCGTTACAGAAACTCCTTTTGAAGCATCCCCACCACCAGCAACAATTACTGGTTGTTGAGGAGTAATTCTTAAATTTGCACCTGATGGCAAAGTTCCAGAGACACTAACATCAATATGATTTAAATCGGCTGCAGCAGCTGGAACAACACTTGTATAATTAATAAACAAACTGTTATAATCCATAGTAGTAAAATCATAAGTTCCAGCCTCAGTAGCGGTTCCGTGATCTGCGTTAAGCAATATAAAAGAAGGCTCGTGAATATTGCCATTTGTGTCAAAAATGTCCAAAATTGCAATTTGAGGTACAACGTAGCTTAAGGAGTGAGAGGCACTTGCTTGGTCATTAAAATCTTGTGCACTTAGTGTTTGAAATGTTCCAACAATTAGAACTGCGAATAATACATTTAAATTTTTCATAATATATGTGTTAAGGTTATGGTGTAAAAGTACTCAGCATATCAAGTTTTATTGAGATGTTTTCGACGGTTGACCATCATCTGTCGACCAATGAAAGGTGTTTAGCTTTAAGTATAATTTTTGCAATAAAAAGCACTTCAAGAATACTATGCAAAAAAGAGGAGTACTTATAGTACGAGAATCTATAGACGTTTAATATGATTACTATAAAACTAAAAAGTCCTTTTATTATTTAATATATCCAAATAGGACTTCTTTGCAGCAGAAGTTATAAATGGACTAATGATCGAAGTATTTTGGTTTTGAATATAAAAAAGCAGCTAAGTTATAGATATAACTTAGCCGCAATAAAAAAAATGGAATTAGATTTTAGCGAAAATATTAGTGTAGTATTTTTTTCCAGATTGAGGGCAGGCTTTTATAGAAATCCCAAAATGAGTATGATCACCAACAATGTTTTGTTTATGTCCAGGACTATTTAGCCAGGCCTTAAAAGCAGCTTGTGGAGATCTGAAATTGTAGGCAACGTTTTCACTTACGTTTTTCGCTCCAAGGACTTCTATAATATTTTCAGATCGTGCGACAAAACCATTATGATTAACAACTTTATTTTCAATCATATAATTAATATGCTCTTCAGATTTAAACGAGATATGGTCTTGTAATTCCAAAGCATTTAAACCTTCATTAAGTCTATAATCGTTTATTAAATTTAGGACCTCCTTTTCATCTGAATTATATATGTATGTTTTTGTAATCTTCGCTTTTAAATCTGGTGGCGTGCTTTGTTGATCATCTACAGAACATGAACTTATTGTAAAAATAGAAAAAAGCAATAATACGGTTTGGTAAATAGTAGTTTTCATAACAGGAGTATTTAAGGGTTAAAGAATCTTAAACGACCAAGACCAAATCCGGTTTCTCTAAAAATTCTTGTAATTTGATACTCAAAATTACCATCATTGCTGCTTGAGAATTTTCTTTTTCGATGAAATACCTTTTAGTTTAGATGAAGTGCGGTAAAGACAAAGAAAAAAATTGTTGTTTTTCTAATCGAATCTATTTATAATACCCTCTGTGCTCGTCTGCGACGAGTACCTACTTAAATTGGAATATAAAATGTAGCGTTTGCAACGCGGTTCATAAAAAAGCCCTTTTGATAAATTTCAAAAGGGCTTTTCAGTATGATTATTTTTGTTGGTTTTTAGAAACCGTAATTCACTCTATTAAAAATCAGCAATCGTTAATCAATACTATTTTTTACCACAAATAGGTAAAACAGTAAAGGTCTTGAAGTATTTTCGGGCTAAGTTGTGGTATTTGAAGTTGTTGTTGAATTTAGTAACAGTTAAATTTGTGTAAATGGAGAAACAAAACTATTTTTTTGGTAGTATCAAATGATAGTATCAACGAAGCCGCCTTATGACATTACAGCAAATATTTCAAAAGAGCTTTTCAGCACGCTTGATATTGTTGTTTTGTAGAAGTCATAATTTACTCCAATTCCAAAAAAAATCAACTTTCTGAAAGGCTTGTATTGAGTTGTCATGGTATATTATTCTCAAAGTCACGTTTGTCAAATATATTTGTTGGTTTTCATTGGGAACTTCAGCCCATTATGAAGAATATGGTGCATTGGAAATAATGGTTATAGACTTAGACTTTGTTATTTCTTATCATAAATCAAGTGTTTAAAATCTTATAGTTGGTAACTTTGTGTTCAATTAATTTTAGTTGTAATTTTTTAATGAAAGGTTTGACTTGTTCAACTTTGTGGGAACAGAATTCAATTCTGCACTATCCGCTCACGAGAGTATTTACTGCATATCCGAGCGATTGGGGTTTATTACATAACAAACCTCTATTTTCTGAAGATAATGAGAACCGTGGAATTATTGAGATAAAATCAGGAGAGGAGAAGTGGGGTATAATGATTGTTCAAAATTGCAATCCTGAAAATCAATCTATTGCAAACCCTACTTTCTCAAAAAACAAACATTTTGTTACTACCACTTATTCGCATTTTGGAAAACCATCGATGGAAAAAACGAAATCAGTGGAGTGGTATCGTATATGTTTTCCTGAAAACGCTACAGAAGAGTCCAGAAAAGTGGCTATTAAAACTTTGGTTTGTTTATTTTTCGGGATTGGGAGTATGTAGTTGTAAACTAGTTAATTTGTGTGGTTTTATAGAATCAATCTAAAGCATGTACAGTGATATAAATCAAGTTTAAATATTAGTTAGCCTAAAAAGGTATAATTCTATATTTCGAGAACCTCTAAATCGAGATCTAAAAGCTTTTATTTTGGCATTGAAATAATATTCGCATTTTTATTAATTTTTAAATGAGTTCATTAATTTCATTTAGCCGATGCATTTGTACTCCTAATTATTAAAATAATTTAATGTATTTTGGTTTATTATAGATCTTGAGATTTTATTGAAAGACTTAAAGCCAAATTGTTTTACCTTTTTATGGTGTCGAGTGCAGCCTGCCAAGTCCAATAAGTTTATCGGTTGTTTTTTCAAAGATGTTTCTCAAATCCTGATCTAAATCGTAGGTTTTTTGAATAGGAGGATACAATTGAAATAATATTGTAGTGTGTTCAGTTTGATTGCTAAATAAGTATATATACTTGAAAAAAAGCTAAGTGAGTAAGTTGGTTTTATAGCATGAACCTTAAAGCTATTATTTCTTTATTCTCAGCTGCATCGCATAATCATAGGTGTCAAGTAAGGTAAATGTTATTTTTTTGGGTTCAACAAAAGATAAGTAATCTAGCATTTTTTCTTCCGTAAAACGCTGGGACCAAAATCTTTCTTTGGTAGCCGTAAAACTGTCTTTTGCATCAGTTAGTATCGTCATACCCATCTTGTGATAGGAATGTTCTTGTTTTAATCTGGTTCTTTCATTGTCAATATAACAGGCGCCAATTAATATTTCCCCTGCAGGGTTCAATAACTGATACAAATTTGAAAATATAGTTTCAAATTTTTCATTTCTTGATAGATCAAACCGCTTCTCTGATGGATTATAGCTTTCAAAATTAAAATTATTGGGATAAAAGTTGCCAGCCGTAAACCAGGTGATAATAATTAAATCATATTTTTTCTTCCATTTATCTAAATTGATGGCGTCTTCAAGATATACCGTTACTTTATCATCAATTTTTAATTCTTTTGCCGTTTGTCTTGACAGTAGCACACAAGCTTCCGCATTATCAGTTCCGTCATAGGAACCAACCATATCCCAAATTTCAGTGATACCACTAAGATGTTTTGCTATTCTGGCATTTCCAATTCCGATATCCAGGATGGACAAAGGTGTTTTCTTTTTTTGGTATAATTCTGCAATGACCTTTTTAAGTTCGACAAATTCTGCCCATTGTGCTTGAATCAGTTCTTCGGACAAATAATTTTTATCCCAAGATTTATCAAAAACATCTTTGTTGTCGTACATTTCCATTATTAGTATTTTTAGATCGTTTATGCAATTTTAAATTTGTTTTAAAATTAAATCAATTTACTGTTGTTTTAAGATTTTTATTGGCTTGTTTTAGTACAAGTTAGGGTACAGTAGTTATGTTACCATTAATTTTCATTCTTAGAGGTTCCATCTTTAGGTTTTTTTGGAATCTATAATGTATTTTTGCTATTATAAAATTTTTATTATGAAAAAAATATTTTTGTTTTTGGCGTTTATTATTTTGTCAAATTTACAAGCACAAGAACGACCTAAATTGGTTGTAGGTATTGTGGTTGATCAAATGAAAATGGAATACTTGTATCGTTTTTCGGATGATTTTTCCCCTAACGGATTTAAAAGGTTGATGGGGAACGGTTATACCTTCCAAAATATGCATTTTAATTATATGCCGACCTATACGGGACCGGGTCATGCTTCTATTTATACTGGGACAACTCCCGCAACACATGGAATCGTAGGTAATGATTGGTTCAATAGGAGTACGGAAAAAAACAGGTATTGCACCGATGATAATGCTGTTAGTGGTTTAGGTAATGGAAGCGCAGAAGAAGGAAAAATGTCACCAGCAAATTTGCAAACCACTACCATCACAGATGAATTACGTATGGCTACAAATTATAAAGGGAAAGTGATTGGACTCAGTCTTAAAGATCGTGGTGCAATTTTGCCTGCAGGGCATTTTGCCAATTGGGCTTTTTGGTACAGCAGCGGCGGGGACTTTATATCAAGTTCTTTTTATGGCGCGGCTTTACCGGAATGGGTGACTCAATTCAATAAGGAGAAGCATTATATGCCATATATTAATAAAGGTTGGGATTTATTGAAACCTAAAAGTACTTATAATGAAAGCTTGGAGGATAACAATCCTTATGAAGGTAAATTATATGGTAGCGATGCAGCCGTTTTTCCCTATGATTTAAAGTCGATGTATAATAAAAATGATGCAGGGGTGATTCGTTCTACTCCGTTTGGTAATAATCTCTTGGCGGATTTTGCCATGAAAGCCATTGAAAATGAAAAATTGGGTAAAGATGATAGTACTGATTTTTTGACCGTGAGTTTTTCATCAACAGATTACGTAGGTCACTTAGTAGGTCCTCGTGCGATGGAATTGCAAGATACTTATTTGCGATTGGATCAGACGATTGCTGAGTTTTTAGTCTATCTGGATAAAACTGTTGGTAAAGATAATTACCTGCTTTTCTTGACTGCTGATCATGCGGGCGCTGAAAATGTCAATTACCTTAAAGATAATAAATATGATGTAAAAAGTGTTAACCCAAAAGAGTTGGTTAGTTCGTTAAGGGAGTTTTCCACAAATACTTTTGGAGCGGATTTAGTTTTAAATTATTCTAATTTTAATCTCTATTTCAATAGAGAAATCATCAAAACCAAAGGATTGGAATTGTCGAAAGTAAAGCAATCTTTCAAAGACTTTTTAATGACTCAAAAGCAAGTTAAAAGAGTGTTTACGGAAGAAGAAGTTCTTGCTTCATCAGGAAGTGATTACTTTTTGGATTGTATAGCAAAAGGCTATGATGTTACTCAGAATGGAGATTTAGTAGTTTTAGATAAACCCGGTTACATCGAATACCAGGGAACTGGTACTTCACACGGTACTCCTTACAGCTATGATACGCATGTGCCACTTATATTTTATGGCTGGCACATTAAGAAGGGTGAAACACACGATAGAAAGGTTATCACACAAATTGCTCCAACACTGGCTCAAAAGATTAAGATTCCTTTTCCTAATGGTACAGAAGCTCATGTATTGTTAGAGGTTTTAGAATAAAAATAGTGCCATACAAACTTGTTGCATAAAAAAATCCCGTCTCAAATATGATTGAGACGGGATTTGTATTTTAAACTGCTGCCAGTTCTGCAGGCAACGGTATTTGATTTTTTAATAAATCTTCAAAGGTTTCATGGGCACGGATTAAATGTCCTTTTCCATTCATCCATAAAACTTCGGCTGGTCTGTATCTGGAGTTGTAATTAGATGCCATAGAATAGCAATAAGCACCTGCATTTCTAAAACTTAGTATATCTCCTTCTTTAATTTCTGAAATCCTTCTGTTGTTTGCAAAAGTATCTGTCTCGCATATGTATCCTACAACAGAGTAGAAGCGCTCTTTTCCTTTTGGATTAGAGATGTTATCAATATGGTGTTGTGAGCCATATAACATTGGACGAATTAAATGGTTGAAACCACTATCAACTCCTGCAAAAACAGTAGAGGTAGTTTGTTTTATTACATTAACTTTTACTAAGAATGATCCTGCTTCACTCACTAAGAATTTACCTGGTTCGAATATTAAAGTTAAATCTTTACCGTATTCAACGCAGAAAGCGTTGAATCTTTTCGATAGTTTTTTACCTAACTCTTCAATATCGGTTTCGATATCGTCTTTTTTATATGGTACTTTAAATCCACTTCCGAAATCTAAGAATTCAAGGTTTTTGAAATTTTTGGCAGCATCAAATAATATTTCGGCAGCATATAAGAATACTTCGATATCTAAAATATCTGAACCTGTATGCATGTGAATACCTACGATGTTCATTTTTGTATTTTCAACAATTCGAACTAAATGAGGCAACTGATGGATTGATATTCCAAATTTACTATCGATATGTCCAACAGAAATATTGGTGTTTCCACCTGCCATTACGTGCGGGTTGATACGGATGCATACGGGTACATTAGGGTGTTTAGCTCCAAATTGCTCTAATATCGATAAATTATCAATATTGATTTGAACACCCAAGGCATGTACTTCCTCAATTTCTTCAAGAGATACTCCGTTTGGCGTATAAAATATTTTTTCTGGATCATATCCGGCATGAAGTCCTAATAGAACTTCTTGTATAGATACCGTATCTAAACCAGATCCCATTTCTTTTAGTAATTGAAGGATGGCTACATTAGACAATGCTTTCATTGCGTAATTTATACGCAGATTCTCTACTTTAGAAAATGCTTTAGTTAATCTATTGTATTGTGATTTTATTTTTTCGGCATCGTAAACGTATATTGGACTTCCAAATTGCTCGGCTAATTGAAGTAGATCTTTTGATTGCATCGTTATTATTTTTTAGCAAATTTATTATTCTTTATTGATATGACAAGGGAATATTTAATTTTTAACAATTTGTAACAAAAAGTTACAAATTAAACAAATGCGTATATTTTTAGTAGTGTTGTTCTTTTTTGGGTGAGGGATAGTAGCGAAAAGCCCACAGTTGCTGAAGCTTTTGCGAAATCGACGAGGACTTGTAGCGGATAGCCCGACCAAGCAGGAACGCTAGTGGAGGCATGGTCACCCCCAAATAAAAATGGCTGTCGGAAAAACTATTCTACACTGCCCCCAAAAAGTTAGACACTATTTGGGGGTATTTTTATGGAAAGAAAAGTCAAGTATGATTATGCATTTAAACTTGAATGTGTAGAATTAGTTATCAAAGAGCATTATTCTTATGAATCTGTAGCTAATAAAAAGATTGTTACCAAGTCAAATATTGAAAAATGGGTAAGATTCTACACTCAATATGGTGAAAATGGTTTAGTACCGAGAAAGAATCGTAGTTATAGTTCTGATTTTAAATTCAAGGTATTGCATTCCATCCAGAAAGAATCTTTATCACTTCTGGATAGTTGTGTAAAATTTAATATTCCTGATGCTGCTATTATTTTAAAATGGAAAAAAGATTTTATTAACTTTGGTTTTGAAGGATTAAAACCAAAGCCAAGAGGCAGACCCATGAGTATGAGTGATTCTAAACGTAAAAAACGAAAGTCTGACAAACCATTAACTAAAGTAGAAAAGCTATTGCAAGAAATAGAATTTCTACGTTGTGAGAATGATTTACTAAAAAAGTTCCATGCCTTAATTCAAGCCGAAGAGCGAGCCAAAAAGCGCAAGCCATAATGGAATTAAGGCATAAGTATGATTTGAATTTACTTTTAAATCAAACGAATATAGCACGAAGTAGTTTTTATTATTATGAAAAACGAAGTAAATTGATTGATAAATATTTTGAAATCAAAGAGTTTATAAAACATATTTACCACAAACACAAAGGTCGCTACGGTTATAGAAGAATTACCGACGAACTCAACAATCAAGGAGTAATAATAAATCATAAAACTATTTTAAGGTTAATGAAATCTCTAGGATTAAAAAGTCTTATTAGAGTTAAAAAATACAAATCATACAAAGGAGAACAAGGGAAAATAGCTCCTAATTTATTACAAAGAAATTTTAAAGCAGCAGCACCGAACCAGAAATGGGCAACCGATATTACCGAATTTAATGTCTCAGGTAAAAAGTTGTATTTATCTCCAATTATAGATTTGTTTAATCAAGAGATAATTAGCTACGAATTAAAGGAACGACCTGTGTTTGATCAAGTAAAAGTAATGTTAGAAAAAGCATTTAAAACAATACCTAACAATACGAGTTTAACCTTACACTCCGACCAGGGATGGCAATATCAAATGCGACAATATCAACAATTGTTAAAAGAAAAAGGAATTAAACAAAGTATGTCAAGAAAGGGAAATTGCTTAGATAATGCAATCATTGAAAACTTCTTTGGAATACTAAAATCTGAATTGTTTTATCTTAAAAAATATAATTCGATAAATCAGTTAAAACAAGAAATCAAAGAGTATATATTATACTATAATAACGAAAGAATTAAATCAAATTTAAACAAAATGAGCCCGATACAATACCGAGCTCATTTTTATCAAAATTAATTATAAATTTGTCTAAACTATTGGGTGCAGTCTATTCTGACAGCCATTTTTTAGTGTTATTATGATTTATAAACTAGGTAAATCTCCATTTCCCTTCGTTGGTAAATTTGTATATCCCATCAAATAGTTATCAACTTCTCTCGCCGCCTCACGACCTTCTGAGATGGCCCAAACGATTAATGATTGTCCTCTTCTCATATCACCAGCTGTGAAAATGTGCGGTACATTTGTTTGATAATTTGTTGCTTTATAATTGCTACGCATATCTGTTTCTAAACCCAATTGATCACTTAATGTTTTTTCAGGACCAGTGAAACCAAGTGCCAATAAAGCCAAATCACAAGGCCACGTTTTCTCAGAACCTTCTTTTTCGATTAATTCAGGTCTTTGTCCTGGTGTCATTTTCCAGGCTACTTCTACAGTTTTTAATCCTACCAATTCTCCTTTTTCATTAGAAATAAATTCTTTGGTATTGATCAACCAATTTCTGTCACAACCCTCTTCATGTGAAGAAGATGTTTTTAATTGCAAAGGCCAGAAAGGCCAAGGTGTTGTCTCGCTTCTTCCTACGGGTGGTTTAGGCATGATTTCAAAATTGGTAACCGATTTAGCTCCTTGTCTGTTAGAAGTTCCTACGCAGTCAGAACCCGTATCTCCACCACCAATAACAATTACGTCCTTGCCAGTAGCTAGTATTTGATTTGGAATTACTTCTCCGTATAGCGATTTTGTTTGTTGTGTCAAGAATGTCATAGCTTGAACTACACCCGCGCTTTCAATCCCTTTTGTAGGCAGACTTCTACTTGCTGTAGATCCCCCGCATAGTACAATTGAGTCAAATTCATTCAGTTGTTCTACACTATAGTTTACACCAACATTTACATTAGTTTTAAAAACAATTCCTTCTGCTTCTAGTATTAGTACGCGTCGGTCAATAATTCCTTTTTCTAATTTAAAGTTTGGAATTCCATATCTTAATAATCCCCCGATAGCATTATCTCTTTCGAAAACAGTTACAGTGTGCCCCGCTCTGTTTAATTGTTGAGCCGCTGCTAATCCTGCAGGTCCAGAACCTATTACAGCTACTGTTTTACCTGTTCTTACGGCTGGCGTTTGTGGTTTTATCCATCCCTCTGCAAATCCTCGTTCTATTATGTTTTTTTCAATATTTTCGATTGCTACAGGCTCTTCGATGATTCCCAGCACACATGATTTTTCACATGGGGCGGGGCATAAGCGACCTGTAAATTCTGGAAAGTTATTTGTTGATTGTAAAATCTCTAAAGCACTTTGCCATTCTTCTTGATGTACCATATCATTAAAGTCAGGAATCAAATTTCCTAATGGACACGCACTATGGCAAAATGGAATTCCACAGTCCATACATCTTGATCCTTGTTCTTTAATTTTATCTTTTGCTAAAGGAATAGTGAACTCACTATAATTTGATACACGTTCCTTTACTTCTACATTACTTTCGTCAGTTCTATTGTATTCTTTAAATCCACCTATCTTTCCCATGACTATGCTATTAGTTCTTCAATTTTCTTTTCTTCTGCTAATCGTTGTAATGCTATTTTGTAATCTTTTGGCATTACTTTGATGAAATGTTTCTGTTGGCTTTCCCAATCTTCCAATATTCTTGTCGCCAATGGACTGTTAGTATACATCGAATGATTTTTGATTAAACGTCTCAGTATTATCAAGTCATCTTCTTCCAAATTTTCTAAGGCTACCATTTCCATATTGCACAATCCATTTTCGAATTGTTTTTTCTCATCAAAAACATAAGCAACACCACCACTCATACCAGCAGCAAAATTTCTTCCTGTTTTACCTAATACCACTACAGTACCTCCGGTCATGTATTCACATCCATGATCTCCAATTCCTTCTACAACTGCTGTTGCTCCAGAATTTCTTACACCAAAACGTTCTCCAGCCATACCGTTTATATATGCCTCACCAGTAATAGCACCATACAATGCTACGTTACCAATAATTATGTTTTCTTCTGGTTTAAACGTTGCAGTAGGAGGGACTTTGATAATTAATTTTCCTCCTGAAAGACCTTTACCTAAATAATCATTACAATTTCCATGAATTTTAAATGACAACCCATTAGTTGCAAAAGCACCAAAACTTTGTCCCGCAGAACCTGTAAAATCTACTAGTATGGTGTCCTCGGGTAATCCTTGTGCACCATATATTTTTGAAATTTCATTACTCAGGATGGCACCAACGGAACGGTCCGTATTTTTAATATCAAACGTAACCCTAGTTTTTTCTTTTCTATAAATAGAAGGAATCGCGGCCTTTATAATTTCAAAATCCAGAACATTATCTAATGCGTGGTCTTGAGTTGTTGTATTATGATTCGGTACAGTTTTGGCTTTCTCAGGTTTGTACAAAATTGTAGACAAATCTAAACCACTTGCTTTATAATGCTTAATGGCTTTGTTGACATTCAGTTTTTGTGATTGCCCTACCATTTCTTTTAGCGTTCTAAACCCTAATTGAGCCATGATTTCTCTCAATTCTTCAGCAATAAAATACATGAAGTTGATGATGTGTTCTGGCGTTCCTTTGAAGTTTTTTCTTAGTTCAGGATCCTGAGTTGCAATTCCTACTGGACAAGTGTTCAAATGACAAGCTCTCATCATTATACAACCTGAAGCAACTAGGGGAGCAGTGGCGAAACCAAATTCTTCCGCTCCGAGTAAAGCAGCGATGGCTACATCACGTCCTGTTTTTAACTGTCCGTCACATTCTAATACTACACGACTTCTTAAGTCATTTAGAATTAAAGTTTGTTGTGCTTCGGCAAGTCCAAGTTCCCAAGGAATACCTGTATGTTGTAATGAAGTTAATGGTGCAGCACCAGTTCCTCCGTCGTAACCTGAAATCAAAATCACATCTGCTTTTGCTTTTGCAACACCGGCAGCGATTGTTCCAACCCCTACTTCAGAAACTAACTTAACATTTACACGGGCTTCACGATTGGCATTTTTTAAATCAAATATCAATTGTGATAAATCCTCAATAGAGTAAATATCGTGATGTGGAGGAGGAGAAATTAATCCTACATATGGAGTTGAATTTCTAACCTTTGCAATCCACGGCACTACTTTTTCACCAGGTAGTTGTCCACCTTCTCCCGGTTTAGCACCTTGTGCCATTTTAATTTGGATTTCTTTGGCACTTGTCAAATAATTGATAGATACACCAAAACGTCCAGAGGCAACTTGCTTAATCGCACTATTTTTTGAATCTCCATTTAATTCTTTTTGGAAACGTTTAGGATCTTCTCCACCTTCTCCAGAATTACTTTTTCCACCGATTCTATTCATGGCAATTGCCAAGTTTTCATGGGCTTCCTGACTGATCGATCCATAAGACATGGCTCCAGTTTTGAATTTTTTTACAATTTCTGTCCAAGGCTCTACTTCGTCAATTGAAATAGGATCCAAGTTGTTAAATTCAAATAACCCTCTAATTGTCATTAGGTTTTTACTTTGGTCGTTGACCATAGTGGAGTATTCTTTATAACTTTCTGGACTGTTTAAACGTACTGCTTGTTGCAGTTTAGCAATAGTAGTAGGGTTAAACATATGTTTTTCTCCGGTTCTTCTCCATCTGTAGATACCTCCAATTTCTAGAGATAATAAGCTGGCAACTTTCGAATTAGGAAATGCTTTTTGGTATCTTTTTTTAACCTCTTTTTCAATTTCCATCAAACCGATTCCTTCGATTCTAGAAGGGGTGTATGGAAAATATTTTGAGCTAAAAGTTTTGTTTAAACCTAGAATTTCAAAAATTTGAGCAGCTCTATAGGAATGTAAGGTAGAGATACCAATTTTATTCATGATTTTTAGAATCCCTTTTGCAATTGCTTTATTGTAATTTGCAATGGCATAATCTGGTTCTATTCCTGTTATGAAACCTTTGTCTACTTGATCACGAATAATTTCATTTACCAAATAAGGGTTTATAGCACTTGCACCGTATCCAAATAACAAGGCGAAATGATGGGGTTCACGAGGTTCTGCAGATTCAATAATGATTCCGAATTTAGAACGTACTTTTAAAATATTCATCGAATGATGGATATATGAACAAGCTAATAGCATCGGTATTGGGGCCATTTTTTCACTAACGCCTCTATCAGAAAGGATAATGATGTTGTGCCCTTCTTGTACTGCTTTAAAAGTTGCTTGAACACATTTTTCCAATGCACGCTCTAGTCCATTTGCTCCTTTTTCTATTTCATATAAGGTAGAGATAGATGCTGACTTGAAATCTGGATGGTCAATGTTTCTTATTTTATCTAGATCTTCTTTTGAAATTACTGGATTCTGAATTTTTAATTTCTTGCAATGTTTTGGGTCAATGTCAAAGATGTTAAAATCTCCACCAATTGCTAAACTAACATCCGTAATAATTTCTTCACGAATTCCATCCAATGGTGGATTGGTAACCTGAGCAAATAATTGTTTGAAATAATTATATAAAAGTTGCGGTCTATCAGATAATACAGCTAATGGAGTGTCGTTCCCCATTGAACTAATTACTTCAGTCCCTTTAGACCCCATTGGGTTTATTACCGTTTTTAAATCCTCAATAGTATATCCAAACAAACGCAATCTAGTTTCAAAATCTATATTTTCAGTAGGAGTGCTATTATTAGTATAAGGTACTTGAGATAAATGCAGTAAATTTTCATCTAACCACTTTCTGTAAGGACGTTTTGTTACAATTGCATTCTTAATCTCATCATCTTCAATAATTCGACCAGCATTCATGTCAACTAGGAACATTTTTCCAGGCTCTAAGCGGCCATGTTGAACTACATCTTCTGGTTTTATATCCAGAACACCTATTTCAGATGCCATGATTACAAATCCCTCTTTTGTAAGGGTGTAACGAGAAGGGCGCAAGCCGTTTCTGTCAAGAAGTGCTCCAATTACATTTCCATCCGTAAATGGAATAGAAGCAGGGCCATCCCAAGGCTCCATAATGCAAGCATTGTACTCGTAAAAGGCTTTTTTATCATCAGACATGGTTTGATGTTTTTCCCATGCTTCAGGAACGACCATCATCATAACTTCCGGTAATGAACGCCCTGTCATTAATAAAAGTTCGACAACCATATCCATAGAAGCAGAATCTGATTTTCCGTCTAGTATTATAGGGAACAATTTTTTGATATCATCGCCAAATACATCACTTTTCATCAATTCTTCACGGGCACGCATTCTGCTTACATTTCCACGAAGGGTATTGATTTCTCCATTATGACACATGTATCTAAATGGCTGTGCCAATTCCCAAGAAGGAAATGTATTAGTAGAAAATCGTTGATGAACTAAAGCTAATCTAGTGACTAAATCATCATCAGTTAAATCAGTATAGTATCTACTGATGTCTTCCGGCATCAATAGTCCTTTATATATTATAGTAGTAGTAGAGAGACTGGAGAAATAGAACATATGACTTTCTGAAATCTTAGAATTCAGGATAGTGTGTTCGGCTATTTTTCTGGCTGCAAATAATTTGGCGTTGAATTGTTGTTCGGTTAGTTCCAAACCATTCTTACCAATAAATATTTGTTTTACTGTTGGTTCTTTTTCGGCTGCTATTTGTCCAAGGTTGGATACATCCACAGGAACATCTCTCCATCCGATTATATTCAAATTTTGATTGCGTATGGCAGTTTCAAATGTAGATTTGCAAAAATCAACTTGGTTTTTCTTTTTTGGTAAGAAAACCATTCCCACTGCATATTCTCTCGTTTCTGGAATAGTGAAGTCACATACTTTTTTAAAAAAATCATGAGGAATGTCAAAAAGAATTCCCGCTCCATCTCCAGTTCGTCCATCTGCACTCACTGCACCACGATGCTCTAATTTTATTAAGATATCGAGTGCTTTATGAATAATGTCATTAGATTTAATTCCATTTAAATTACAAATAAATCCTGCGCCACAGTTGTCATGTTCAAATTCAGGCAAATAAAGGCCTTGTTCTTTAATTTTCATGCTTTATAATTTTTTTTATACAAAAATAGAGATTTCATTAAATATAATGTAGCGTATGTAGTTAAAACGGGTTATTTTTGCAGTAAAATTATAATAACGTTTAATAAATGATAATAATCATATTTAACCGTATGTGAATTACAAAATCGACAGCCTGATTTAGTTGTAATGACGATATATTAAGATATATAATGGGTATCATCAAATTTACGGATTTAATTTCAAACGTTATAGTAACTTTTACTCCAATGTTTTAATAGACTTTTACTTTTCTTGAAATTTAAATTTTCGTGTTATTTTAAATTTATTGTTTAACTTGTAATATAAGAAATTTAAATAGGGAAAAGATTTTTCTGTTAAGATGAATTTTGCTATTTTTGTGCCACTTATATTCTGAAATAAATTCAGGATCCAGACAAATTCTATATTATGAACATACACGAATATCAAGGAAAAGAGATTTTAGCTAGTTACGGAGTTCGCATTCAGCGTGGTATCGTTGCTAATAATGCAGTTGAAGCTGTTGCTGCTGCAAAACAATTAACTACTGAAACAGGAACAAGTTGGTTTGTAATTAAAGCACAAGTTCATGCAGGTGGACGTGGAAAAGGTGGGGGAGTAAAACTTGCCAAAAACTTACAACAAGTAGAAGAGATTTCAAGTCAAATTATTGGAATGCAATTGGTTACGCCTCAAACTTCTGCAGAAGGTAAAAAAGTACACAAGGTTTTAGTTGCTGAAGATGTTTATTATCCTGGTGAAAGTGAAACTTCGGAATTTTATGTATCTGTTTTATTGAATAGAGCAACTGGTCGTAATATGATCATGTATTCTACTGAAGGTGGAATGGATATTGAAGAAGTAGCAGAACATACTCCAGATTTAATTTTTACTGAAGAAGTTGACCCTTCTGTTGGACTTCAAGGTTTTCAAGCAAGAAGAATTGCTTTTAACTTAGGTCTTTCTGGAAATGCTTTTAAAGAAATGGTAAAATTCATCGATGCTTTATATAAAGCATATATTGGTTCTGATGCATCAATGTTTGAAATCAACCCAGTTTTAAAAACATCTGACAATAAAATTTTAGCTGTAGATGCTAAAGTGAATATTGACGATAATGCTTTGTACAGACAAAAAGCTTATGCTGAGATGCGCGATATTCTTGAAGAAAATCCAATCGAAGTAGAAGCAAAAGAAGTAGGATTAAACTATGTAGATCTTGACGGTACAGTTGGATGTATGGTTAACGGAGCTGGATTAGCAATGGCAACTATGGATTTAATTAAGTATGCTGGTTTTGAGCCTGCAAACTTCCTTGACGTAGGTGGAACTGCTGATGCAAAACGTGTTGAGACTGCTTTCCGTATTATCTTAAAAGATCCTAACGTAAAAGCAATTTTAATTAATATTTTTGGAGGAATCGTTCGTTGTGACCGTGTGGCACAAGGAGTTGTTGATGCTTACAAAAATATGGGAGATGCTATTAAAGTGCCAATCATTGTTCGTTTACAAGGTACTAACGCAGCAATTGCAAAAGAATTAATTGATAATTCAGGAATGCCAATCTTATCTGCTGTTGAATTTCAAGAAGCAGCTGATCAAGTAAAAGCAGCTCTTTCTTAATTAGAAAAAGTTATATATATTAAAAAATCCTGAGTGAAAGCTCAGGATTTTTTGTTTTTTAAATCTATTTAGAGCCAATTGCTTTATAGCCTCTTAATAGAATCTTATTTTCATTGTCTAAATTTTCTTTTGTTTTCACCAAGATATTAATGATGTCAAATCGGGTTGGACTATTTCTTAAATTATAAAACTCGTTTGAATTGGTGATTTCGACTTTTAAAATATAGTTTTTATCTATTTTGAACGCTTCGTTATTATCTCTAATAAAGGCTCCATTTACCATATAAATAACATCTGTACTTTTGATTTTGGTAAATTCAGATTTAACTTGCTCTAAATTTATAAACGTATACTTTTTTGGATTTTTGAAAGTAATATGAATCTGTCCAACATAATGGTTGCTATTAATTATTGTGTCATTTTTAATAATATTTATAGAGTCTATTTCGTTAGGATCGATGTATTTCATTGTTTCTGCAGAAATTAAAGCCGAATCAAGAAACATAGCTGCTCCTTTAGTTGTATTATTTTGTCCAAAAAATAGTATCGTAATGAATAGTAATACAAGGGTTAGTAATGGTTTCATATTTAGGTAGCTAAAATATTTTACAATAAAATAAATGTACAAAAAAATCCTATTTGCAATAGTAAATAGGATTTTTTGTTTTTATTAGTTTCCGATTTGTTGGAGTTCATCAGATTCGTATATGTCAAAACCTTTTTTATTTTTTTGTGCAATTCTAAAAAGGGCTTTTGCTACGGTGTCACTTTCTATGGGTTTGTATTTTTTTATACTTCCAATAAATATAAAAGAAAATATTTTCATAAAAACAGCACCTAGTTTTTCTCCGAGTCGAAACTCTTTACGATCTCCTAGAAGTAAAGAAGGTCTCAAAATTGCGACACTTTCAAAATTCGAATTTTTCAAAAAGTCTTCTATTTCTCCTTTAGTCTTCAGATAAAAATTCCCAGAAGCTTTATCAGCACCGAGGGATGAAATAGTCAGAAATTGTTTGACGTTACTTTTCAAAGCAAAGTTGGCAAACTGCTGCGGATACACGAAATCTACCTTCCTGAAAGCTTCTTTGCTTCCCGCTTTTTTGATAGTAGTACCAATGGTACAGAAAAAATCATCACCAACAACTAAATTTTGATAGCTTTCCGGCTTATCAAAATCTATAATATGTTGTGTTAATTTGGCATGTGTCTTTCCAGTATCTCTTTTTACAAAAGTAATGACTTTATCGTAGGCTGGACTTTCTAAAAGAGTATCCAATAATTCCGAACCAATTAAGCCTGTGCTACCAATAATTAATGCAGTTTTCAAAATCGAGTTATTTTTTATTTTTTCCGAAATTGTATTTTACCTTTTCTACTACTTGCGTTTTTGAATTTCCTTTAGGGTAATCTTTTTTAGACGGTTTTTTTGTCGCAGATTTTGTTTTCGAAGGAGCTTCGTCACCTCTTGACTTTTCTTCGTCTCTTGGTTTTGCTTTAAATTCGGGTCTGTCTTTAGATCCTTCCTTTGCAGGTATTTGTGCTTTATGTTTTGCTAAAACATCATTCGGATTTTTAGGGTTTTCCTTAGTTCCACGTAAATGGATAACTAAAGCATTCAGGAAATTACGCAACACTTGGTCGCCACATTCCATATAATTTTCATGTTTTTCATCACGGAAAAAAGCACCTAATTCTGATTTAGTAATTCTAAAGTCTACTAATTCCAATATTTCAACTATTTGATCATCACGCAACATTAAGGCAACGCGTAGTTTTTTGAAGATATCGTTATTTGTCATCATATTCTATATTTTTTACAAAGGTACGTTTAAAAAGTAAGTGGTCGTAATTTTAGGTTCAGAATTGGTATTGGTTTAGAATGCTAATGATTTTGTTTAAATCATCTTCTGTGTGATTAGCTGTAAATATGATCCTATTCAGATCTTTACCATCGGTAGGATATTTAAAGTTAGTTACAATAATGTTACGGGCCTTTAAGAGTTCGTTAATTCCTTCTATTTCGGGATAGATGACAGGATATTCAGGGTTAAATGCGAAAGCTTCATTTTTTACTAATACGCTGTCAATGTATTTAAGATTGTTTTTTAGCTTTATATGTTGGCTTTTATAGATTGTTTCCGCTTCTCCTAGTGCTTCAATCAGCGCAGGACTCATTCCTGCACTTGAAACAAATGAGGGGCTATTCATTATTTGGTTAATAAAATATTTATCAGATGCAATAACACCGCCGGTAACCCCCATTGCTTTTCCTAGCGATGCGACCATTATTTTTCGTTTGATATTTTTATGATGGATAGTAGAAAAAATTCCACATCCGTTATTTCCTAAAACTCCTAAAGAATGGGATTCGTCAATGACCAAAGTAACTTCCTTATTTGATGCAATCAAATCGATAGGAGCTAAATCAACTCCTTTTATCTGAAAAGTAGTAACGGCATCAGTCAGAATCGTTATCCGTTCAATTGTACTGTCTAAAAGGCGCGGATTTAAGTCGTTTTCGATAAAAAACGGTACGCTGTTGGCTACTTTTAAGGCAGTATGAGTATTAGGAAAGTGAAAGAAGACATCTGTATGAGGGGCAAGTTCTTCAATTACTAATTTTGCGGCGAGCATTCCTGAGGAAACAGTAACTGTAGCTTGTGCATGAATATAGTCCATTAGAAATTGTTCTCCTTTTTGGTATGCAGTAAGTTGTATATTTGAATTTCTGGAACTTCCATAAGCGGAGCCCCAACGTAGTATGTTTTTAACAATCAGCTGCTGAAAATCTGTATTGGCAGGCATTCCTAAATAGGCTGTTCCGCCAAAGTATAAATAACTTTCCCCTTCAACGTCAATTATTCTGTCTGGAAACTGATTGATTTTCATTTGTAATTATTTTAAAACAACACCAGTACCGTTTAATTCAGAATAGATAATTTTTCCGTCTTTGATGGTGACGCCATTTGCTATGTCTTCCGCAAGCAATAGTGCGCCGTCCATGTCAACATAATCCAATTGTGGTAACAAATGTGCAATGGCTGAAATTCCCACTGACGATTCCGTCATGCATCCTACCATTGTTTTCAAACCCAGTTGTTTTGCTTCTTGAATCATACGTCTGGCAGGAGTTAATCCGCCGCATTTTACTAATTTGATATTTACGCCATGAAAATGATTGTGGCATTTTGCGACATCTTCTTCGATGATACAGCTTTCATCGGCTATTATTGGGAGAACAGAATGTTTGAAAACGTCCTTATGTCCTTCCCAATTATCTGCTTTCATAGGTTGCTCTAGGAATTCGACACCAAGTTTCTTTAGTTCAATTGAGTTATTGATTGTCTCCTCAACTCCCCATCCGCAGTTAGCATCAATTCTAAAAATCGAATTCGTATGTTTTCTCAGTTCCGTTACTATAGCAATGTCTTCTTTTGTTCCTAGTTTTATTTTGTAAATGGGCCAAGGCAACTCCTTCATTTTAGAAACCATTTTATCTATGGAAGCAATCCCGATGGTGTAATCGGTCAATGGATTGTTCTCTGTTGTATAGTTCCAATATTCATATAGTTTTTTTCCTTTTTTTCGAGCGTACAAATCATTGTATGCCATGTCCAAAGCGCATAGCGCAAACATATCGTCTTTTAAGTGGAAATGCATTTTATTCCAAAAATCCTCAGGGGTATCACCTTCACTGGCTTCAATAATGCTGCGAATTTTGTTCAAATCTTCCGCCATTACGGGTACAGTCGTATTGTAATATGGATTTGAAGTGGCTTCACCAAAACCTGAAAATTCACCGCTTTTTAATTCGACAATTAACGAAGGTTGGAAATCGATCGATTCTCTTGAAATCGTAAACGTATGTTTTAATTTAAGGTCGTATGCTCTTATTATTAATTCCATAATTTATTAAGGATGTGAATTTTTATGTAATTCAGTTCTGAAAACAGTCTATAAATATAATGAATTAGTTAATATCCCAACCAAAGAATGGCTTTTGTAAATCCATCACGCCATAATTTTTCGTTGTGTTGGCCTCCACTAATAATTCTCTTTTGATTCAAGTTCAAGCAGTAACAGCGCTTTGTATTTATGAGATATTCCATTTTATTTAGGTCTGATACCATATCTTCACTTTCATTGTCACCACACATGAAATATATTTTACTTTTTATTTTTTTTGTGTTTTCGGCGACATCATATATTTTATCTGAGAACCAAAATGAAGGACTGAAAACTCCCGCTTTTCCGAACACTTTTGGGTATTTTAAAATAGCGTAAAAAGAGACTAAGCCGCCAAGAGAACTACCCATTATTAAGGTGTTTTTCTTTTTTATCTTGGTTCTGTACTTTTGATCAATTTGTGGTTTTAATGTTTTGACAATAAACTCAAGATAAGCATCGGCATTTCCTCCGCCGTATTTTTCGTTTTTAAAGGGAGTTAGTTCTTCCATTCGTTTTTCATTACCATGCTCGATTCCAATAACAATTAGTTGTGCATTAATACTGTCCAGTTTTTCGTCAACATTCCATTCCCCTGCATAGGAAGTTTTTGCGTCAAATAAATTCTGGGCGTCATGCATATAGATAACTGAATATTTTTTCTTTGAGTTTTCATAATCCTTTGGAAGGTAAACCCATATTTTTTTTGTTGTTTGTAATTGTGGAGCTTCAATCATAAAGGTAGAAACTTGTTTTGAAGCAGTGCTTTCTTGAGCTATTGTGTTAGTTAGTGCAAAAAATAGTGCAAGAAGAAGGAAGAGTCGTTTGGTCATTAAGGTAATTTTTGATTTAGAAGTAATTTCGTAGCTAAAAATAGTGATTATTTTTATAATTTGATTTTGATTGCTATTTAAATCAGGAGTCTTTTATCTATATAGGCGGCTAATTCTAAGAAGTAAATTAGTCAATCTATAGAGCTTGATCTACTTGTTAGTTTGATTTAGTTCGAATTCTATTTTTTAAACTATTGAATTTAATTTCTTTTTTGGCTTGCTAGTGTAATGTTTAAATAGTTGATATTGAGTAGTTAATATTTGTTTTTAGTCGGATTTTTGTTTGTTTTTGGAATTCTTACATTGCTAAGAATCATTAACTGGCACAGTTATTGGCTTTAACCAAATAGCTAATAATTAAAATTTTGAAAAAATGAAAAATATAAAACTACTCGCAATATTAGGTATTACCTTTTTTGCATCAAGTGCGATAAATGCGCAAGTTTCAGTGGGTGTAAATATTGGATTGCCGTCAATTGTTATCTCGGGTCATTATGAGCGTGGATATGAACCACAAAGGAGGACTGTTGAACATCGCGAAGAGCGTGTCATATACGTTGATAATACAGATTATGATGATGATAGATGGTATGATGAAAGAAGATGTGAAGGTAAAAAACATCATGGGAAATGGCATAAAGACAAAAAATATAAAGGAAGAGATCACGATGATCGCTATGATGATTAATCCTTATTTTAGATAAATAGTAAAAAAGAGAACCAATTGTGGTTCTCTTTTTTTGTTTCCCCCTTATTAATTTCTATTCGGAAGTTGAGGCAAGTCTTTATAAAAAAATGGATAATCTATATTGATTTTACTAGGCTTTTGCTTTTTCTAATGAGAGTTTACTTTGATCCTTTATATTCGAAACAAAAACTTATGCTGTTGTCAAAAAAATAATATAATTAGGATAAATTGTTGAATCCCTGCTGGTTTTAGGGTTTTAATTATAAAAGCTATATTTTAGCTAAAATTAATAACTTGATGAACATGTACGAAGATAAAAAGAACTTACTTCTAGATATGATTGCTTTTTCAACGGTTGACGGTCATTTGAATAAAAAAGAATATGAATTTTTATTTTTTATTGCCAATGAATTGAATATCGAAAAAGGAGGGTTCAATGATTTAGTTCATCAAGAATTACCAGTGTTGTCTTTAAAGAATGAGTCTCGAAGGATTCAACAATTTTATAGATTGGCGCTATTAATGCATAGTGATGCTATTGCACAGGGCAAAGAGGCTACAGCGATTAAACAAATTGCAATACGTATGGGGTTGAATCCTGAGGCTGCCAAACGGGTGTTGAAAAAAATAGAAAAATCTCCCAGTACAACTATTCCAACAGATGTATTATTGAGAATTTTTAAAGAAGAACGCAGCTAGGTTAGTTGTTCTTGTAATTTTTTGATATCATCACGCAATTTAGCAGCTTGCATAAAGTCCAAATCTTTGGCTGCTTTTTCCATTGATTTTCGTTTTTCACGAATGCGCTTTTCCACTTCTGCTTTTGATAAATATTCTGTTTCTGGTTCGGCAGCCGCATTTAAAGAGAGCCCTAATTCATAATCCGCTAAAGGATTCTTAGTAAAAGCACTTTCTATTTTTTTGTTTAGTGCTTGAGGGACTTGGTTGTTCTCTGTGTTGAAATTAATTTGTTTGGTTCTACGGTAATTAGTTTCGTCAATTGTTTTTTGCATACTGGCAGTAATTTTGTCCGCATACATAATTGCTTTCCCATTGAGGTTTCTAGCAGCTCTACCGATAGTTTGCGTAAGCGAACGATGACTACGTAGAAATCCCTCTTTGTCGGCATCTAAAATGGCCACAAGCGATACTTCTGGTAAATCTAATCCTTCACGAAGTAAGTTTACCCCAATTAAAACATCAAACATTCCTTTTCTTAAGTCTTGCATGATTTCAATTCGCTCTAAAGTATCGATATCCGAGTGAATATAGCGACAACGAATAGTAACCTTTGTAAGATATTTGGCTAATTCCTCTGCCATTCTTTTGGTTAGAGTAGTTACTAGAACTCTTTCGTCAACTTCACTACGCGCATGAATTTCCTCAATTAAATCATCTATTTGATTTAAACTTGGTCGAATTTCAATTACGGGATCTAATAATCCTGTTGGTCTAATAACCTGTTCTACTACAACACCATCTGTTTTTTGCAATTCGTAATCCGCTGGAGTTGCCGAAACGTAAATGACCTGGTTTTGCATCGCTTCAAATTCCTCAAACTTCAACGGACGATTATCCATAGCAGCGGGAAGTCTGAAACCATATTCTACTAAATTTTCTTTTCGGCTTCTGTCTCCGCCATACATAGCGCTAACTTGAGAAAGGGTTACGTGGCTTTCGTCCACCACCATTAAATAGTCTTTAGGAAAATAATCTAACAAACAGAACGGTCTTGTTCCGGGTAGCCTTCCATCTAGATAACGGGAATAGTTTTCAATTCCAGAGCAATAGCCCAGTTCTCGAATCATTTCTAAATCAAAATTAGTACGCTCTTCTAATCGTTTTGCTTCTAAGTGTTTTCCTATTTCTTTGAAGTAGTCGACTTGTTTGACTAGATCTTGTTGAATTTCCCAAATAGCACCTTGCAGTACATCTGGAGAAGTCACGAACATATTGGCTGGGTAAATCGTCAGTTTTTCAAATTTTTCAAGAACTTTAGAATTTTTTGTATCGAAACTTTCGATCTCTTCAATTTCATCACCAAAGAAATGAATTCTATAGGCTTCATCAGCATAACTAGGATAAACATCTACCGTATCTCCTTTTATCCTGAAACTTCCGGGATTGAAATCAGCTTCTGTTCTGGAGTATAAGCTTTGTACCAGTTGATGTAATAATTTAGTTCTCGAAATTATTTGGCCTTTCTCAATTGGAATTAAGTTTTTCTGAAACTCAACAGGATTTCCAATACCATACAAACAAGAAACCGAGGCAACTACCAAAATATCTCTTCGCCCAGAAAGCAACGAGGCAGTTGTTGACATTCTCATTTTTTCCAGTTCTTCATTGATGGATAAATCCTTCTCAATAAAAACTCCCGTAACAGGCATAAAAGCTTCCGGCTGATAGTAATCGTAATAGGATACAAAATACTCTACTGCATTGTTTGGAAAGAATTGCTTGAATTCAGAATACAGTTGAGCCGCCAACGTTTTATTATGTGCCAAAACTAATGTGGGTCTTTGTACTTCTTGAATAACATTAGCCACAGTAAATGTTTTACCAGAACCGGTAACTCCGAGTAAATTTTGGAATTTTTCACCGTCAATAATACCTTGAGTTAATTTTTCAATGGCTTGTGGCTGGTCGCCTTTGGGCTGGTAATCGGATACTACTTGGAAATTCATTTGTATAAGAGGCAATGTTTTATAGCTGCAAAGTTACAAAGTTTATAATCATTCTAATCGAAAGTTAAAACCAAAAAAAAACCACCATGCTAAGCATGATGGTTTTTAATATAAAATCATTGTTTTACTATAAGCTGAAACTTAGTCTAGCAAAAATGAATCTTCCGTTTTGTCCAAATTGAGAAACATTTCTTGAATAAGTAAATTGGTTTGAATTTGATAAATCTACTGTTGATGGAGCAGCAGTATAATCAATTGCACCGTTTACTAATCTAGGTCTAATTGCAGTCGTTGGTCCATAATTAGTATCTGGATAAATATCAAAAATATTATTTGCACCTATAACAACTTTTGCAGATTTAGAAAAATTATATGCAACAGATAAGTCTGTTATAACTTTTCCTCCCCAAACTGGATGTTCAGTTTCCACTACTTGTCCGTTAATTAGAGCACCTTCAATTCTTCCATCTCCATTTACATCAACTGTATTTGGGTCAGTAACTTCACCAAAATATACGTTTCTCAAGAAGAAATCAAATTTATTTACAGAAAGTGAATTCGTTAAATTTGCTTTTACTCTTGGCACGGCTTCTTCTAAATAGATTCTACTAGTCTCAGAATAGTATTTGTTAACTTGTCCGTTAGCTTCTAATATTGGCGAACCATGAATGTCTCCTACTCTTTTTGTGTTAGAAATAGTTCCAGACAAATCAGTTTTTAAAGTCAATCCGTTTCCTACGGTAGCTTTATGGCTAATAACAACATCAATACCTTTTGATCTAGTGTCAATCGCATTTGCAAAGAATGTTGCTGCAGTAGCATTTGCAGAATCAAACAAAGCGTTCAGTTGAGCAGCAGGAGTTCCAGCAGCAGGAGTTCCACCTGGTCTAGAAAACTGATCAGTAAGTACTACTCTGTCATCAATATTTACGATGTAAGCATCTGCAGTTAAAGTAAGTTTTGCTTCTGGAATTTTAGCGGTAAAACCAATACTTGCACTTTGAGACTCTTCTTGTTTCAATTGAGGAATTCCTAATAATTTAGCTGCTGGCGAATCATTACTGAATGTTCCTACTTCAAATGGCACTCCACCTACGAATTGAGTAGCAGTAGAATTAAAGTAGATTTGGTGTAATGAAGGAGCTCTAAATCCTGTAGAAATTGCTCCACGTAGATTGATATTGTCTGTTAGTTTGTAACGAGAAGCTAATTTATAGTTTGTAGTTCCTCCAAAATCAGAATAGTTCTCGTAACGAAGGGCACCGTTAATCAACCATTTTTCAGTTACGTCATATTCTAAATCTGCATATACAGCGGCACTATTTCTTCCTTTGTCAACAGCATTCACAGGCTTGAACCCTGGGAAAACTTGAGATGATCCAGGTCTAACAGATCCGTAAAAATCAGTTACTTTTATGTTAGCAGCTGTTGTTCCAGTAACAATACCTCCGTTAATATCGTAGGTGTTGTAAGATTCTGGTTGTCCTTGATTTATTTTAAAATTTTCATGTCTGTATTCTCCTCCGAATGCTACATTTAATTTATCAAATTTTCTACTTACATCAAAATTGGTTGTGTTTTGAGAAAATCCTAATCCTCCAGCATCAAATTCTGTAGGAGATTTTTCTCTTAAGGTAGCATTTAATGTGTTTTCGATAGTATAATCGAAGGTATTTTGACCATAAGTGTTACTTAAATCAAAATTCCAGCTTTCAAATATTTTTCCTCTAAGTCCAGCTGCTGCTGAAACATCATTAATTGTAGAGTGTATTTCAGGTAAGAAACCATTTGGATATAAAGCAGTGTAAGCTCTTGACTGATTTGGTCTTCTATAAAAACCTGCAGCTTCACCTTCTCTGTAACTAGTACCTCCAAAAGCGTATACTTCAAGATTTTCGTTAATTGGATAAGCCCCATTTAAAAAGAATTGAGCGCTTTGTAGTGAAGATTGACCTACTTTCATATTGAAAGCACTTCTTTCTAATTTTCTATATGCTAATTCTCCCGCTGTCGCGTCAAAATTTAAAGCAGTTTGCATTTGTGAAATAGATGTCGCACCCAATATTGCAGTTTGTTGACCAGCTGTAAAATATCCTACTTGTGGAGCATAAGTCTTAATAAGACCAAGTATTTGAGTAGAATTTGGGGTGTTATTTATATTACCAAATAACGCATTAATGTTAGTTCCTGCTTCAGCAGCTCTTTGTTCAACAGCATTAAATGCACTGAATAGATTACCTGTAGCATCTTTAGCTCTACCTGTTTGCCCTCTTAATTGAAAACTTGCAGTGGCGTTAATGAAACTTTTTTCTTTACCCAAACTTGTACCGTAGTTCATGTCTATCTGAGCATTATTTCCATCGTTACCACCTCTGTGATCATTTGCTCCTTTTGAAAATTGGCTTCCCGCAAAAAGGGCAATATCAAATTTATTAGTTGCTTTTTTTACATTGATATTGATAACACCTGCAATCGCATCAGAACCGTATTGAGCTGATGCTCCATCTCTTAAAACCTCGATTTTTTCGATGGCAAAAGCCGGTATAGCATTCAAATCCGTTCCTACAGATCCTCTTCCCGGAGATCCATTTATGTTTACTAATGAAGAGGTATGTCTTCTTTTTCCGTTAACTAAAACTAAAACTTGATCTGGTCCTAAACCTCTTAATTGAGCAGGGTCAATGTGATCCGTTCCATCAGCTACAGTTGCAGTATTTGAAGTGAACGATGGGGCTACCATGTTCAAAATTTGATTTAAATTTACTTGTGCACCTTGAGAAGAAATTTCTTTCATGCTAATCACATCAATTGGTACAGCAGATTCTGTAACTGTTCTAGGTGCGCTACGAGAACCAAGTATCACTACGTCTTGCAGTGTTTCTCCACTTTCAGCTAGAGATACATTTACTGTGCTTCCAGTAACTTTTACACTTTTACTTTCAAATCCTATAAAAGAAAATTGTAAAATATCTCCGATAGCGGCAGATATTACATATTTTCCATCAGCATCTGTTGATGATCCTTTCGTTGTTCCCTTAACCAAAATTGATGTACCTGGTAAAGGTGCTTTTGTACCGTCAGTAACGACTCCTGACACTTTAATCTCTTGGGCAGTCAATCCTGCCGAAAAAATTAGGGTTAAAATAAGTAATAGTTGTTTCATGGTTTAGTTTGTTTAATTTGATTATCCAAAATTACAACTAAAAAAATCAATATGTTATTTAAATGTTAATTAATAACAAAACAGTAGTTTAATGTTGTTTTCGTTACGCATTATTGAATGTTTGTCTGTTTTCATGTTATTTTAGTGCTATATTAATTTTTTTTCTAACTATTTTTAGTGATGGAATTATGTTGATTTTTAGAGAATAAAGGCTCAGGATTTATTTTTTATTTAAAAAACGACAAGCCCTTTTTTAAATAAAAAAAGGGCTTGTCGTTTTAAACGTATTTTTTGGGATACGCAGGGTATTTACATATTTTGACCGTTTAATTTAACGGTTCAAACTTCCATTGTTTTTGTTGCGCTTCACTCAAGAAGGTCCACGCGATTATGCGGCTTGTTTTTTGGCCTTGAGCCATATCAATCGTTTTTATTTCCACAACATTGACCTTGTTCAATGTTTTATATATACTAGATAGATGGGATTGTTTTGACACTAAAGTAGTGAACCAAAAACATTGCATAGGGTATTTAGCACTTTCATATATCATTTGTGTAATGAAGCCTAGCTCTCCACCTTCACACCATAATTCTGCGTTGTGTCCCCCAAAATTTAAAACGGGCTTTGTTGCTTTATTTGCAAAATCACGAGATTCTAAATTATTCACTTTTCGCAAAGAACCTTTTGTAGCTTCTTCCTGTGATTTGTGAAAAGGCGGATTACAAATCGTGAACGCAAATTTATCTTCGGGTGTAATAATGTTTTTAAAAATAAAACGAGCTTCAGTTTGTTGTTGCAGACTTATAAAATCAACTAATTTTGGATTGGCTTCAATTATTTTACTGCAATTCTCAATCGCTTTTTCATCAATATCAGTTCCTACAAAACTCCAGCCGTATTCTACATTACCAATTATGGGGTAAATGCAGTTAGCGCCAACACCAATATCCAAACCTTGAATTGAGTTGCCTTTTGGGATTATGCCATTATTACTGCCTGCTAGTAAATCAGCGATATAATGAATGTAGTCTGCTCTTCCAGGAATGGGGGGGCAAAGATAGTTTTCTGGAATATCCCAGTTTTGAATATCGTAATAGGTGACTAATAATGCGTTATTTAAAGCTTTTACAGCTTCAGGGTCACTAAAATCAATCGTTTCAATATCGTGTTCGTTAATAGAAACATGTGCATTTAATTCTGGGCAGTTTTCTATTAAAAGTTTAAAATCGTAGCGAAATCGGTGCTGATTTCTTGGGTGTAAATTTGTTTTTTCAGTATTCTTTTTAGGTGTCATTTTTTTTATTTCAAGGCAAATATGCAGATTTCTTTTAAAATCAAGATTTGTAGCAAGTTATGTAAAAAAGTATTGCTTTAGTAATTTACTAAAGATTTGTTTTTAATTTTCTGGAATTATAAATTAATCACTGCATTCCATCATCAATAAATCTCCAGCGTCATGTTCTATAATCACAATGCCATCTTTTACTACGTGGTTGCTGCTACCTGTACGATAACCAATGGTTAAAGTGTCATTTTGCAAAGGATAAAATAAATTTTCAGAATGGATGCCAGTTACATGTCCTATTGGAATTAGTGAAATAGGTGTATTTGCAGTGTACCACTTTTCGAATCTTTTGGATAGTAAAAAAACTTTTGAATGGTCGTCCAGAATTACAATTTTTAATTTTTCGCGATAGCGAACAATATTTGTAAGGTTTGTTATCGTGTGATCCGTACGTTTTCCGGTTGCCCAAACAACGTTTACCGCAGGAATTTTTCTTTCGTACAAGTAATCAAATGCTTTTTCCAGATCTGTTTTGCTTTGGTCTGGGGTATGTACTATTTCAATAGGAAACTGAGATTTTTTGTAATATTCAGCGTCAAAATCTCGGTCAAAATCCCCTAATAAGACATCAACTTTTATATCCAATTTCATTACTCTTTCCATCGCAGAATCAAGCACAATCACTAATGGTGACCATTCTAATAATTGTCCGAGTAACTCTGGATCGCAAGAAGCGCCGTTAGCTATTATTAATGCGGGTTCTTGGTCGTCGCGAACGATGTGGTGTGAGGACATTTGAGAGAGTAGATTTCGGTTTTGTTTTTAAACTTTAAAATTAGATTGAAAGACAAACGAATTTTAGTTTTGCAAAGTTAATCAAAATCTAATAAAGGCAACTACTGTATTACGTAGGTTCGTGTGTCCGCTTCACTCACGGCAAAATAGCCTAGTGGGTAATTAGTTGTATTTGTGGTATTGATAATATTTCCTCTAACAGTTGCAGGTGGGGATTGAAAGGGTCCACCGCCATTACCTCCAGCTATACTTACTATCACGTTGATGTAATTATAATAGGCCTTAGAAATCCCGTAATGACTTACAGTGATCTCATCTCCTGTCTTTAAATCGTCATTTTGTGAAATACTGAAAAATTTGTTGCCTTGAAAGAAAGTGTCTTCATCGGCATAATAATTTTTCTTTGTTTGATTTGAATAATTGTATTGGTACAGATAGTAATTAGTTTCGTTTGCTGGATCAGTATAATAAGTTTTGATTTCAATATTTTTTCCGGTAAATCCACCTTCGTTATTTTGAACGATTTCAGAAATTGGGGATACTGATTTTAATTTTTCTGTAGCGGTATAGGTAGCTCCATTATGTACTACAGTTAGGGTATAGGTCTCATTGATTACAGGAATGAAATTACTACAAATGTATACTCCGGTAGCAGGGGTTTCGATAAAATTAAATTGGGTGTTGGAGCTGTTTGTAATAAATATAGTTGCGCCAGATACGACGGGAATTACAGAGTTGAAATAACCTGTTGTAGTCGTTAATTTTATTTTTTGCACATTTCCAGAGGTTCCTTTAAGCCAGTTGATGGATGCTTCTATAACTAGTCTTGGAGAATCAGTATCTAAATTTACGTCAATGACTTCTTCACAGCTTATTAGGAGAAAGGATAACAGTAGTATTGTATATTGAATTGCTTTTTTCATGTTATTTGTTTTTAATTTCCGTTAGGGGTCTTAAAATTTAAAATTGTAACTAACTGCGGGTACCATCCCGAAAATAGAAGTTTTTATAGTTTCATTGTTTCCGGTATCATCATTTCTTCTAAAATTAATGGAAGCGGCATTTTTCCTGTTGTATAGATTGTAAATACTAAAAACCCATTCTCCTTTCCAGTTTCTGCCCTCGTTTTTTCTCGGAGTCAAGGTGGCAGAAATATCAAGGTGATGATAGGTAGGAAGTCGGTTTTCATTTCTTAATCCATAACTTGGAACCGTAATTCCTAGGTATTCATATTGACCGTTTGGATAACTCACCGGTTGTCCAGTTTGAAGTGCAAAGTTAGCTCCAAAAGACCATTTCTCATTTAGATTATAAGAACCAGTAACCGCAACGTTATGTAGTTTGTCATAAGTTGAATTGTACCAGTTACCTCCATTTATACCTGATTCTTCTGGCGTTCTTCCAGGAGTTTGTTGCTCTGATTTTGATAAAGTGTAGGAAATCCATCCGTTTAATCTCCCTTCGTTTTTGCGAAGCATAATTTCTAATCCATAAGATCTTAACTGCCCGTTCAAAATTATTTGTTCAATGGCTTTGTTTGCAATTAGATCAGCACCATCGATATAATCCAATCTATTTTTGACCTCTTTGTAGTAGGTTTCTACTTCCAGTGAGTAGCTATCATCCTTAAAGTTTCTAAAATAACCAATAGCGACTTGGTCTGCAATTTGTGGTTTTATAAAATTATCACTAGGCATCCATACGTCTAGTGGAGTTGGCGATGATGTATTAGAGATTAATTGTAAATATTGAGTCATTCTATTATAGCTCGCTTTTATCGATTGAGCATCGTTTAGCTGATAAGAAGCTGAAAATCTAGGTTCCAGATTATTGTAACTTTGAATTACTTCATTCTTGTCGTAGAATTTTGTTCCTATAGGTGTTGCCTTTTCATAAATCTGTAAATCTGTATTGAAATTTAGAGGGCTGTCGTTTTCATAAATATTCACTGTAGATGATCCTAATCTGTAAAATTGGCTGTATCGAAGTCCGTAGGAAAGAGAAAGCCTTTTTGAAACTTCTTGAACCGCACTAATATAGACAGAGGGTTCAAATGCATATTTTTTATCCAATTGGTCGAAATTGATTCCTGAGTCGCTATTAGATGGTTTTATGGTTCCTGGATTAAAATCGTAATAGATGGCGTTTACACCATAGTTCAATTTAAATTTATCAGAAATGTAATTTTTAAAATCGTATTTTATATTGTAATTCTTAATACCAGAATCCCATTTGAATCCAACGAAATCCAAATCCAATCCATAGTAATAGTCGCTATAAATAAGGGACAGGTTTGAAAATAGTTTGTCTGAGAAAAGGTGGTTCCATCTTAGATTCAATATCGAATTACCATAAATATTGGTAAAACTTTTGTTTAATGAAAAGACATCACGTCCAAAATATCCCGATAGAAACAAGTTGTTATTTGGATTCAATTTATAACTCATTTTAGTATTTAAATCATAAAAATAAGCGGAATTATCTTTTTGATCTTCAGAAAGCTTTAAAAATAAATGAGCATAAGAACTTCGACCGCCTATCAAGAAGGAGCCTTTGTCTTTTACTAATGGTCCTTCAAGTAAAAGCCTGGACGAGATTAATCCTATACCGCCATTCATGTGAAATCCTTTGCTACTTCCGTCTTTTTGGTAAATGTCTAAAACAGAAGAAACCCGACCTCCAAAATTAGCTGGAATTCCTCCTTTATATAATTTTAAATCTTTGATGGCGTCAGGATTAAAAACAGAGAAAAAACCAAAAACATGGGAGGAATTAAATATAGTAGCTTCATCTAGTAAAATCAGATTTTGATCTGCACCACCACCACGTACATTGAATCCAGAAGCTCCTTCGCCTGCATTTGTTACTCCAGGAAGTAGTAAGAGTGATTTTAGAACATCGACTTCACCAAGGACAACTGGCATTTTCTTGATCGCGGAAATGGAAAGCTTGTTGAGACTCATTTCTGGAGAGCGAATAGCGCTACGAGGATTATTATCGGTAATGATTACTTCTTTAAGCATTTCACCGCTTTCATATAGACTGAAGTTCATTTTTTTGTTTTCAGATAATTCTATTTTTTGAGATTCAATCTGAAACCCGATGTAGCTAATTAAAACTGTGTAAGTAGCTGCCGGGAGAGTTATCGAATAAAAGCCATATTCATTTGTTGTAGTACTTGACTTGATTTCAGGAATGTAAACATTCACACCAATAAGTGTTTCGTTATTTTTTATATCTGTAATTACGCCGCTAAGTGTAAATTTCTCTTGGGAATAGGAGGAGAGCGTAAATAAGAACCCGACAATTAAGACGATAATTTTCTTGAAAAACATACTATATATTTAGAATTGCAAATTTGGTGTAACGATAAGTGAAATTCGATTAAACAAAGGTTAAAAAAATATTAATAATAAAAAAGACAACCGTTGCGGGTTGCCTTTTAAAGTATAATGTATCGTGAGTTAATTAAGCAATTTTAGCTAAAACAGCATTAAATGTTGCGCTAGGACGCATTGCTTTGCTTGTTAATTCAGGATTAGGCTGGTAATAACCACCAATATCTTGTGGTTTTCCTTGCGCTCCAATTAATTCAGAGTTAATTTTTGTTTCGTCTTCTTCCAGTTCTTTTGCAATAGGAGCAAATATAGCTTGTAATTCCGTGTCTTTGGTTTGAGCTGCTAAAGCCTCTGCCCAATACATTGCTAAATAGAAATGAGAACCACGGTTGTCTATTTGTCCAATTCTACGAGCCGGAGATTTATCGTTTTGTAAAAACTTCTCTGTAGCTTGATCTAAGGCTTCTGATAAAACCAATGCTTTTGGATTATTATAAACAGAACCTAAATGTTCTAATGAAACTGCAAGAGCTAAGAATTCTCCAAGAGAATCCCAACGTAGATAACCTTCAGAAGTGAATTGCTCAACGTGTTTTGGAGCAGATCCACCAGCACCAGTTTCAAACAAACCACCACCATTCATTAATGGAACGATTGATAACATCTTAGCTGAAGTTCCTAATTCAAGGATAGGGAATAAATCAGTTAAATAATCACGTAAAACGTTTCCTGTTACAGAGATAGTATCTAATCCTTCTTTAGTTCTTTCTAAAGTAAAAATAGTTGCTTCAATCGGATTTAAAATACGGATATCTAAACCAGTTGTATCGTGATCTTTTAAATATTTTTCTACTTTTTCAATTACTTTTCTATCATGTGCTCTGTTTTCGTCTAACCAGAATATAGTAGGTACGTTTGTAGCACGAGCTCTGTTTACGGCTAGTTTTACCCAGTCCTGAATTGGAGCGTCTTTGGCCTGACACATTCTGAAGATGTCTTTTTCTTCAACAGGCTGTTCCATTAAAACGTTTCCTTTTGTGTCAACAACGCGAACAACGCCGTCTCCAGTCATTTGGAATGTTTTATCATGTGATCCGTATTCTTCTGCTTTTTGTGCCATCAAACCTACGTTTGGTACACTTCCCATTGTTGTTGGGTCAAAAGCGCCGTTCTTTTTACAGAAATCAATAGTTGCTTCATAAACGCCAGAATAACAACGGTCCGGAATCAAAGCAATAGTGTCTTGTAATTTTCCTGCAGCATTCCACATTTGCCCAGAAGTACGAATCATTGCAGGCATAGAAGCATCTACAATAACATCTGAAGGAACGTGAAGGTTTGTAATTCCTTTATCTGAATTTACCATGGCTAAACCAGGACCATTTTCAATTGCTTGATTGATGGCAGCTTCTACTTCAGCTTGTTGGGGCTGACCTGCAATTTTTGCATAAACATCACCTAATCCATTTCTGGTGTCAATGTTTAATTGAGTAAATAAAGTTTTATATTTTTCGAATACGGTTGCAAAGAAAACTTCAACAATAGCACCAAAAATAATTGGATCTGAAATTTTCATCATCGTTGCTTTCAAGTGTACAGAAAGCAAAACGTTTTCTTTTTTAGCTTCTGCAATTGCACTAGCTACAAAGCTTTTTAAAGACTTTAAGTTCATTACTGAACTATCAATTATTTCGCCGGCCTTAAGTGGAGTACTTGCTTTTAAAACAGTAGTCGTGCCATCTTTTCCTACGAATTCAATTTTTACGTCAGTAGCCTCAGTAGTAGTTAGCGATTGTTCACTTCCGTAAAAATCACCACTTTTCATAGCTTCTACTTTTGTTTTTGAATCAGCAGACCAAGCTCCCATTGAGTGAGGATGTGCTTTTGCGAAGTTTTTAACCGCTTTAGGAGCTCTACGATCAGAGTTTCCTTCACGCAAAACTGGGTTTACTGCAGAACCTAATACTTTTGAATATTTGGCTTTAATTTCTTTGTCTGCGTCGGTTTTAGGGTCTTCAGGGAAATTTGGTATTTTATAACCATGTTTTTGTAATTCAGCAATAGCCTCTTTTAATTGAGGCACAGATGCAGAAATATTTGGTAATTTAATGATGTTTGCTTCAGCTGAAGTAGCTAGTTTTCCAAGTTCAGATAAAGAATCTTCTACTTTTTGGTCTTCATTTAAAAACTCAGGGAAGTTAGATAAAATTCTAGCGGCTAGTGAAATGTCTTTTGTTTCCATTTCAATACCTGCTGTTGCAGTAAATGCTTGTACAATTGGTAAAAAAGAATAAGTTGCCAACAAAGGCGCCTCATCAGTTAATGTGTAAACAATCTTTGATTTTTGTGTCATTTTTTTATTTTTATAATCGTATCCTTGATTAACAAGGATGTCAAATGTATGGTCTGCTTAAAATTAAGCGTAGCAAATATAAGAAAATCAGACTGAAAATTGACTCGGTTTGACACAGAAATATATGATTTTTCAGATAACTAACGTGTTCGTCTGAAAATGTTATTTTTATTATTGATTGGACAGTGTTTAAGATTTTAAAAAAAGGCATAAAAAAAGTCCCAACAGTGTTGGGACTTTTATGATAAAGAGATATTTGACTATCTTCTTTTGTCTTTAATTTTTGCTTTTTTACCAGTAAGTTCTCTGAAGTAGAAAATTCTAGCTCTACGAACTGCACCTTTTTTGTTGATTTCAACTTTTTGTAAAGCTGGCAAGTTTACAGGGAAGATACGCTCAACACCTACAGCACCTGACATTTTACGAATAGTAAAAGTTTCTGTGTTAGCAGATCCTCTTCTTTGGATAACAACTCCTTTGAAAAACTGAGTTCTAGTTTTTTCACCCTCTTTAATTTCGTAGTACACAGTGATAGTATCACCAGCTCCGAATACAGGAAAATCTTTTCTTACTACTAATTCGTCTTTAACGAATTTCATTAAATCTGCCATGATAATTTTAATTATGGTTGTGAATCAGAGCAACATACGCGGATCTCGCCAGAGGTTAGTCTAAAGTGGGCGCAAAAGTACTTAAAAAAGTTTAAAGTATAAAGTTTTTTTTAGTCTAAAGTTGAATCGTTCTGATGAAACAAGTGTAAACCTTGAACTTTAAACAAAAAAAACTACTCTTCTAACAAATCTGGACGTCTCGTTTTAGTATGCTCATAGGCCATGTCTTCGCGCCATTTGTCAATTTTGGCAAAATTACCGCTGGTTAATACTTCAGGAACTTTCCATCCATTATAGTCCGCGGGTCTGGTATATATAGGTCCCGACAATAAGCCGTCTTGAAAACTGTCTGTCAATGCTGAGGTTTCATCACTCAAAACCCCTGGAATCAATCGGATTAAAGCATCTGACAATACTAATGCACCTAATTCTCCTCCTGATAAAACATAATCACCTATAGAGATTTCTTTAGTGATAAAATGGTCACGCACGCGCTGATCCACTCCTTTATAATGGCCACATAAGATGATAATATTCTCATACATGGACATTGTGTTTGCCATTTTCTGATTTAGCGTTTCTCCGTCAGGCGACATATAGATGATCTCGTCGTAGGTTCTTTCGCTTTTCAAATGGGTAATACAGGCGTCAATCGGCTGCACTGTCATTACCATTCCGGCACCACCGCCATAAGGGTAATCATCAACACTTTTTTGTCTGTTGGTTGTGTAGTCCCGTAAATTATGAAAATGAACCTCCACTAATCCTTTGTCAATAGCACGTTTCATAATGGAAGCCTCAAACGGGCTTCTTAGCAATTCAGGTAAAACGGTAACAATATCAATGCGCATGATTTTATATCTAAGTTTGAAGGCGCAAAGGTACAAAGTTTTTTTTCAGGAGCTAATCCAGCTATTCGTTGTAAATGAAATTCGCTGAACTCCTATAAAAGGAAAAGTATGGCGGAGTAATGTTTTCCCTTTTTAAAGAAATGGAGGAATGGATTTTTACTTGTAGCGGGGCTATTAGATTGTATTTCAACAACGACCAACAATAGTTACGCGATCGTTTTAGTAACTGTTTTTTTTAACTACTTTTATGGCTAGAAATTAATAAATCTTAAAATATGCAATTTTTTTCAAAAATTAATCTGGCAAGCGCAATTCTTGTTTTTGCGGCTTCATTACAAACAAACACGATTCAGGCACAAAATAATTCGGTTAAAATGACAAATCCTCTTTTACAAAGAAGTACGCTGCAGTATCAAGCGCCCCCTTTTAATTTAATTAAAGATACGGATTTTAAACCCGCTTTTGAGTACGGTTTAGGAGTTCACGATAAAGAAATAATGGCAATTGCAGATAGTCCTGCTAAACCTAGTTTTCAAAATTCTGTACTAGCCTTAGAAACTTCGGGAATTGATTTAAAAAGAGCAATGAGTGTTTTTTATAACTTAACGGGTTCTAATACTAACCCAACTTTGCAAGCTTTACAAGCCGAATATGCGCCTATTTTTTCGGGGCATAATGATAAAATATATTTAAATAGCAAGTTGTACAAACGATTCAAAGCACTGAATCTAGCAGTTTTAAAAGGAGAAGATAAAAAATTGACTCAGTATTATTTGCAAAAATTTGAATTAGCTGGTGCTAATTTATCGGATGCCGATAAAGACAAAATGAAAAAAATCAATGAAGAGCTAGCCAGTTTGGGTACGCTTTTCGGTACTAAATTATTGATTGCCCGTAAAAATGGTGCTGTTTTGTTTGATAATGTTAAGGATTTAGATGGTTTGAGTACTAATGAAATTGCTGCTGCAAAAGCTAAAGCAACTGAGGCAGGTCATGACGGACAATATTTATTAGGATTATTGAATACAACCCAACAACCAGTTTTGCAAAGCCTAACCAATAGAGCAACTAGGGAAAAAATATTCAAATCGTCTTGGATGCGTGCTGAAAAGAATGACGATGGTGATACTCGTGAGGTATTAGAAAAAATGGCCAGATTGCGTTTGCAAAAAGCGAACTTGATGGGGAAAAAGAATTTTGCTGAGTGGAAGCTACAAGATCAAATGGCTGAAACACCAGCAAGAGCTATGGATTTGTTAGCGAAAATAGCTGCTCCAGCGGTTGCGAAAGCAAAAGTAGAAGCAAAAGAAATTCAAGATTTAATTGATGCTCAAAATGGGGGTTTTAAATTGGAACCTTGGGATTGGAATTTTTATTCGGAGCAAGTTCGTAAAGCTAAATATGATTTGGACGAAAGTCAAGTTAAACCTTATTTTGAGTTGACAACGGTCCTAGAAAAAGGAGTGTTTTTTGCAGCCCAGAAAATGTATGGAATTACCTTTAAGCAACGTAGAGACTTACCTGTATATCACCCAGATGTTGTTGCGTATGAGGTTTTTGACAATGATGGGAAATCAATGGCAATATATTATTTAGATTTCTATACAAGAGATAATAAAAATGGAGGTGCTTGGATGAATAGCTTTGTAAGTCAATCTCATTATTTAAAACAAAAACCAGTAATTGTTAACGTTTATAATTTTGCAAAACCAGTAAGCGGAACTCCTTCTTTAATTAGTTTTGATAACGTAATCACTATGTTCCATGAGTTCGGACATACATTACACGGGCTATTTGCTAATCAAAACTACACCAGTCTTTCTGGAACTTTTGTGCCACGTGATTTTGTAGAATTTCCTTCTCAAATTAATGAGCATGCCGCTTTAGATCCAGAGGTTTTAAGAAATTATGCACTTCATTATGAGACTAAAGAGGTTATTCCTCAAGAGTTAATTGATAAAATTAAAAAGGCAGAAACGTTTAACAAAGGATATGATGTTACTGAGCTTTTGGCGGCATCAACATTAGACATGAACTGGCATAGTGTAGAGAACGAAGCTGACTTTAAACCTACTTTAGTTTTTGAAAACGAAGCACTTCAAAAATACGGATTGTTAGTAAGCGAAGTGCCTACAAGATACCATACGCCTTATTTTGCTCATATTTGGAGTGGAGGTTATTCTGCAGGATATTATGCTTATACTTGGTCTAAAACTCTAGATTATAATGCTTTTGACTGGATGAAAGCAAACGGTGGTTTAACAAGAGAAAATAGTGAACGTTTTAGAAAATACATCTTATCAGTTGGGAATAGTGTAGATTTAAATAAAGCCTTCAAAGAATTCATAGGACACGATATGGAAATCGAACCTTATTTAAGAAACGCAGGGCTTTCAGATAAATAATCGTATTTTAATTTACCAATCAAAATGGCATTCGTAACGGATGCCATTTTTTTTTGCGGAGCTGCCTCCACTGCGAGTTGGGTTATTAAATTATAAAGTTTCCTTAATATTTTTCATACAAAATTCTTTATGTCTAAATTTACATTTCATCAAAATAAACGTTTAAAAGGCCAAAAATGAAATTCAAATTTATTCTTCCACTATTTTTTATAACTCTGTTTTCCTTTGCACAACAAGACCAATTAAAATGGTTAGATTTGAATTTGAGCAATTATGATTATCCATATCCAGTTCATTTTATTACCCTAAAAGTCCAACAGCAAGAACTCAAAATGGAGTATATGGATGTGAAGCCAGACAATTATAACGGAAAAAATATTGTTTTGCTTCACGGAAAAAACTTCAACGGAGCCTATTGGCAAACGACTATTGCTGCTTTAACTAAAAAAGGATTCCGAGTAATCGTACCAGACCAAATAGGTTTTGGAAAATCAACAAAACCAGATCACTTTCAATATACTTTTCAACAACTGGCACAAAACACAAAACAAATTTTAGATACACTCGGGATTGAAAAAACAGCTGTTTTAGGACATTCTATGGGTGGAATGATTGCCACTCGTTTTGCATTACTTTATCCTGAAATTACAGAGAAATTAATTCTTGAAAACCCAATAGGATTAGAAGATTGGAAACTTAAAGTGCCATATCAAAATGTAGATTGGTGGTATCAAAATGAATTGAAACAGAGTTATGCTGGAATCAAAAAATACCAATTAGATAGTTATTACGATGGTAAATGGAAACCTGAATATGATCAATGGGTTAATCTGTTGGCTGGTTGGACTTTAAATTCTGATTTTAAAAAAATAGCGTGGAATTCAGCCCTGACTTATGACATGATTTTTACACAGCCTGTTGTTTATGAATTCCAAAACATAAAAGCGCCAACACTTTTGATTATCGGAACCAGAGATAGAACTGCTTTAGGAAAGCCATTAGTAAGTGAAGAGGTTAGAAAAACAATGGGGTTATACTCCGTTCTAGGGAAAGAAACACAAAAGAAAATACCAAATTCAAAACTTGTTGAGATACCTAATATTGGGCACATGCCACATATTGAAAGTTTTGACAAATTTATTCAGCCTCTAGCTGATTTTCTAGAGAAATAATAAGTAAAGTAAAATTGCAAAATAAGAATAGTACGGATGAGAGTAAATTTATCCTAATTAATAAAACAATACATTATGAGTACAGAAAAATTAACAAACGGTCTACAAGCAACTTTAGATAATGCAAAAAACGCATGGGAAGCAAAGGCGCCAGAACAAATTAAAGAAATATACGCTGAAGGAATTGCTGACGTGACACGTCAAAATGTGGTTATAAACGCTAAGAAAAATCATGATATGGCACCTAACTTTAGCCTAACTAACGCTACAGGAAAAGAAGTGCAATTAAGTGATTATCTTAAAAAAGGACCAGTTGTTTTAACTTGGTATCGTGGCGGGTGGTGTCCTTATTGCAATATGACTTTGCATTATTTGCAAGAGCAATTGCCAAACATTCAGTTAAAAGGAGCTAATTTATTGGCTTTAACGCCTGAGTTACCTGACAAATCAATGTCTACGGTAGAAAAGCACGAATTACAATTTCAAGTATTGAGTGATGTGGGGAATAAAGTAGCGAAGGAATATGGTATCGTTTTTAAATTGACTGATGATGTAGCGGCTTCGTACCAAAAGGGGTTTGATTTACATGGATATAACGGTGACGAATCAGATGAGTTGCCTTTAGCAGCTACATATGTAATTGATCAACAAGGAAAAATTGTGTACACGTTTTTAGATGCTGAATATAGAAATAGAGCTGAAGCTGATGATATTTTGGCAGCACTTGATGCGATTCAGAAATAATACCAAACAAATTTATAATTTTGTTCAAATCCCTCCGGTATAATCTGGTCAAAGTTTTATTTATTACCCTCAAAAGTAAAAATCTTCTGGGGGTATTTTAATCAATAAAAGTAGTTTTTTTATGTTAAAATTATCTTTTGTTTAGAACAATAATCTAAATACACAACGTAATTTTGCGCGATGAATTTATCAAAGAAAAATGTCTTGTTCATGGCAGCGGCTACGGGACTTATAGTAGCGAATTTGTATTATTGCCAACCCTTAATAGTTTTAATAGCAGACGAATTTAAAATTGCTCATGCCGATGCAGGAACAATAACTTATCTTACTCAAGCTGGCTATGCTATTGGCTTGTTTTTTATGGTTCCGTTGGGAGATAAATTAGAACGTAAAACACAAATTTTATATACCACTTTTGCTTCTGTAATTGCTTTAATTATTGCCGCCACAGCGCAAAGTTATCTTATTTTAGAAATTGCCTCGCTTTTAATCGGAATCACATCTATCGTTCCGCAACTTATTTTGCCGCTTGCGGCGTCATTAAGCGCTCCCGAAGAACGAGGTAAAGTAGTAGGTACAATCATGAGCGGACTATTAGTAGGAATATTATTATCACGAACATTAAGTGGTTTTATAGGCGAGGTTTTAGGATGGCGCGCCATGTTTTGGATTGCCTCAGGATTGTGTTTGCTATTGTTTTTTATCATAAAGAAACAATTCCCTTATAATAAACCTGTTTTTAATGGTTCATACGGGCAACTGATTGGTTCGCTTTTTACTTTAATTAAAGAACAACCTTTGTTACGAGAGGCTACTTTGATTAATGTATTTAGTTTTGCTCAATTTGGGGCTTTCTGGACCACGATGGTTTTATTACTCTCGGCAGAACCGTTTAATTTTAACAGTGCGACTATTGGTTTATTCGGAATCGTTGGGGCTTCCGGAGCTTTGGCAGCTCCTTTGGTTGGGAAGCTAGGGGATAAGGGGAGTTCTAGAGTTGCGGTAGGTTACGGTTGTATATTGATCGCCTTCAGTTTTATGGTTTTCTATTTCTCAGGAACGAGTGTCATCGGAATCATTTTCGGAATTATATTTATAGATATTGGTTTACAAGGAGTCCATATATCTAATCAAACTCGCGTTTATTCGATAATGCCGGAAGCGAGAAACCGTATGAATACCGTATTTATGTCTTTTAGCTTTTTAGGAACAGCAGCGGGTTCGGCCTTTGGATTGTTTTTATGGCAATTTGGTGGCTGGCATGCGGTAAGCTTAGGCTGTTTGTTATTATCAGCATTAGCGTTGTCAGTGTATGCTTATACCTATAAATCAAAACGGAAAGCATTAGAAAGCATCAATGAATAAAAAATTAATTCGTAAATTTGCACTTCAATAAAAATTATACAACAATGGAAAATGGAATATATGCTAAATTCAACACTGCAAAGGGGTCGGTTTTAGTAAAATTAGAGCACGAATTAACACCAGGAACTGTTGGTAACTTCGTAGGATTAGCTGAAGGAAACTTAGAAAATAAAGTAAAGCCACAAGGAACAAAATTTTATAACGGATTGAAATTCCACAGAGTGATTCCTGATTTTATGGTTCAAGGTGGATGTCCACAAGGAACTGGAACTGGTGACCCTGGATATAAATTTGATGATGAATTTCACCCAAGTTTAAAACATGACAAACCGGGAATATTAGCTATGGCTAATTCAGGTCCTGGATCAAATGGTTCTCAATTTTACATTACACACGTTCCTACTTCTTGGTTAGACGGTAAGCATACTGTTTTTGGACATGTAGTAGAAGGACAAGATGTTGTTGACGCTATTGCTCAAGGGGACGCTTTGGAAAGTGTTGAAATCGTAAGAGTAGGAGAAGAAGCAGAGAAATGGAATGCTATTGAATCTTTTATTACTTTTAAGGGAGCACGTAACAAACGTGATATCGCTTTGAAAGCAGATGCTGAAGCTGCAATGGAAAAACTGGCTGCTGGGTTTGAAAAAACGGAAAGCGGGTTACGTTACCAATTCATCCAAAAAGGAGAAGGTAAAAAAGCAGAAAATGGTAAAACAGTTTCTGTACATTATACTGGACAACTTCCTGACGGAAAAGTTTTTGATAGTTCATATCCAAGAAAAAAACCAATTGAATTTCCATTAGGACAAGGGAATGTGATTGAAGGATGGGACGAAGGTATCGCTTTATTGCGTGTAGGTGATAAAGCACGTTTCGTGATCCCATCTCATTTAGGATATGGATCTCGTGGTGCTGGAGGAGCAATTCCACCAAACGCTACTTTGATCTTTGACGTAGAATTAATGGACGTTAAATAAGGTACGATTTATGAAATTAGAACAATGAAGTTTTAATTTTGTACTAAATATAAAAACCCAATTATCATTTTAGATAATTGGGTTTTTTTATGCGATAAAATGTTTTTATTAGTCAGTTTGACTTGAATAGTGATTTGTAAAAGAAAACTGTTGCCAAGTATCACATTGCTTTTCGGAGATATTTTCTTCCGGTCATTTTTATAATTTCCATGCTAAAAGTAGTAGAAGTGACTATGTGTTTTACTCTAACCTTATTTCCATTTAATATTACATCCAATACTCGGTTTCTGCTCGGGATTCAGCGTACGGTTGTACACAACGCTGTCAATTGCGCCGCGCAAATCGCTACCGCTTAAGGGAATTCCGTTTCCAGGTCTGCTGTCATCCAGTTGACCGCGATAGACTAATTTGTCCTGACTGTCATATAAAAAGAAGTCAGGAGTGCAGGCGGCTTGGTAGGCTTTGGCTACTTCCTGTGTTTCATCATACAAATAAGGAAATTCAAAATTATTTTCAAAAGCAAATTCCGTCATGAGTTCTGGCGAATCCTGTGGATAATTCACTACATCGTTACTCGAAATGGCAATAACCCCAAGTCCTTGAACCCGATAGTCATTAGCAATCATAACGACCTCTTCAATTACATGAAGGACAAACGGACAGTGATTGCACATGAATAGTACTAAGGTTCCTTTTTCCCCTTTTAAATCGGCAAAAGAAAACGACTCTGTTCCGGACTTCATGTCTTTCAAGTAAAATTCGGGCGCTTTCGTTCCTAAAGCAGTCATATTTGATGGAGTTCGTGACATTGATTAGTATTGTTTTAGATTACAGGCTTAAAGTTAAGGAAAAAGGTTTGCTTTTAGTCTTAAATGATTATTTTTAGTTTTTATAACGCATTGGAATAAAAATATAATTTATGATGGAGAATAATTTAACATGGCAAGAATTTGAAAGAGTGGAAATGTACGTGGGTACTATCGTGGAAGTTAATGATTTTCCGGAGGCTAGAAAACCGGCTTACCAACTCACCATCGATTTTGGAGAAACGATTGGGATGAGAAAAACTTCGGCACAAATTACCAAACGCTATTCTAAGACCGATTTACTCCACCGTCAGATCGTTACCGTAATTAATTTTCCAAAAAAGCAAATTGGCAAGTTCATGAGCGAATGCCTCGTTCTTGGCGCTGTCGGAGAAGAAGGAGATGTGATTCTGTTGGCTCCCGACTTTAAAATTGAAAATGGACTGCGAATCGGTTAACAAGTACATATTTCCCTTTGATTGTAAAACATAGTAAACATTATAATACTTGCTTCTATTAAAGGGTATTATTTATATAATTAAACCTTCAATTATATGAATGTTAATGCAGGCTAATTACTTTTGTAATGTGCCACTTGGCATTTTTGTACTGCCATATTATTATAAACTTACTGGGTTTTGATGGTGTTCCAGATGGCTCTTGATTGTTATGGAATTTATGCAGTCCTATTTCTACTGCGCCATAATCTTTGATGGGATATACTTCAATACTTCCTTTTACTAATTCTCTGGTTACTTTGCCACAGATATTTCTTTTCGTAGCGTCCAGAAGCTCTCGCTTTGAAGTCATCAATCCTCCTTTATCATGATAAAACTCTAGACTATCCGCATATATTGTAGCCTGCGCATCCATGTTGCAGCTGTTGTAAGCTCGAAAAAAAGTACTGTCCATACTGACAATTTCATCATACAATGCTTGGTCATCTATAGTATAAGTGTACTCTTTTTCGCGGGTAGAAAGGTGCTTCGAAGAGCAGGCGGAAAGAAAAAGAAGAATTAATAAGAAAGGAAAAAAGAAGGTTTTTATGCTTTTCATAACTTCAAAGTATTTAATATTTAGTACGTTTCAACGGTGCCGAATTTAGAAAAAGAACAGTGATTAGAGGATTTTAAAAACCATATCGTAATTCCAGTCTAGCTTTCTTGTGCGATTTGCCAGATGCTCATTTTTATTCGAGTTATGAAACCTAATTTTTCATATAATTTTACGGCGCCGATATTAGCTGCGGCAACATGTAAGAAAGGAATTTTGTGTTGCTTCAAAATAGCATTGGCAGTGTACGCCACAAGTTGTTTCGCATAGCCTTTTCCTGTGTGTTCTGGATGTGTAATAACGGCACTCACTTCTATAAAATCATCCATTTGCATGCGTTCCCCCGTTATGGCTACGAGTTGGTTGTTTTTAAAAATACCGTAATAATTACCTAAATCAGCAGTTTTAGATTTGAAATATTCTGGGTAAACGATTTTTACTAATGCCAAAAGTGCGGGTCTATGACTTCCGTCTAATTTTACAATTTCGTCAGTATAAGTCAATTTGATTTTATCACTAACGATCATTTGTAAACACAACAATTCGTCTTTAAACTGTAGTGATTTAGGTAGGTTTGGTTTGGAGCCAAATATAAAAAAAGAAGGGACTAATTTGGCGTAAGCCAATAAATCATCTTCATTATTAGAGAGTTCATTAAACGCGCCAAAAGCACAATATTCGGGATTATAAAAACGGGTTGTATTGTAATTAAATGCTAGGTTTTTATGGCTTTCCGCCAAGGAATACCAAACGGGATTATCTAGCTTATATTCTTCTTTCATAGTTTTATTTTATTATTCAATTGGTAAGCTTCCGTTTTGTCCCCATTCAGTCCATGAACCATCATAAACCGCTTTTGGGTTCGTATCTCCAATAAGTTCGTAGGCTATCAAATCAATACAAGCCGTTACGCCAGAGCCACAGCTAAAGTATAAAGCGTTATTTTGTTGCGGTAGTATTTTAGTCAATTCTTCTTTGGATAGAAATTTTCCATCACTTAATAAGTTGGAGTACGGAATATTAATTGAACTAGGAATATGTCCGCTGCGTAATCCGGCTCTTGGTTCTTTAGTTTCTCCTGAGAAACGATCACTGGAACGTGCATCTATCAAAACTGCTTCTTTTGAATCGATATTAGCTAGAATTTGCTCTGTGGTTTTCACCATTTCTGGTTTGAATTTAGATTCGAAATTCCCAACTTGATACGTTCTTTTTTCGGGTTTTTCAACTGGAAGATTTTCTTTTGCCCAAGCGGGAAGACCGCCATCAAGAACCCAGACATTATCATGTCCCATAATGGTGAATAACCACCAAGCTCGCGGACTCGTATATATTCCTAAGCTATCATAAACTACAATTTTACTGTCTTTATTAATACCTAGTTTTTTGGCCGCTTTTGCAAAAGCATCAGCATTTGGTAGTGTATTGGGTAATGGATTTGTGGTATCACTAAAATCATTTTTAATATCAAAAACGCGTGCTCCTTTTATTTGAACATCTTCAAATGGAGATTCGTCTTTGTTTTGATTTGCTTTTTGAGAGGCATCAAGTATAATTAAGTCTGCATCTTCAAGATGTTCCTTGAGCCATTGAACAGATACTATTGGGTTTTTCATGATTTTTATATTTCGTTAGGTTGTGTGTTGTTTTTTCGCTTAGTCCATTTCCAGATTTCAATCCAAAGTACCGATACGCCACTTACCCCAGCGCAAATCGCAATTTGGTGCAACTGCAATGGAAGAACATCAAAGAAACGGGCAATTAGATTGATGTATACAATCAAGGCAAGGAATAATAAGGTCAGCGAATTGGCAATCACCATCATATTGTTTTTGTTTTTCAAAGAGGAAAAAACAGAATAGTAAAACGAACGATTGACTAAGGACAGAATCACATTCGAAAAAACTAAAGTGGTAAATACCATAGTTCGTGTTAATTGTTCGTTGCCTCCATTTTGTATGGTTAATTGGTACACAAATAAAACTCCTATGGTAATCCCAATTCCTTGTACGATACTTATTCCTAATTCTTTTAGCGATAAGAAAGTACTGGCTATTGGTCTAGGTGCTTGTTGCATAGCATTTTTTTCGGCAGGTTCATTTTCATACACAATGGAACACATGGGGCCCATTACTAATTCTAAAAAAATAACGTGAACAGGTGTGAAAATATCGGGATAAATCCAACCCAAAAATAAGGGTAAGGATACTGTTAGTATTATTGGAATATGAATGGAAACGATATAGCGTATTGCTTTTTTAAGATTGGAATAGATGCGACGTCCAGCTGCAACAGCAATAATCATTTTTGATAAATCATCATCAACCAAAATCAGATCTGCGGCATCTTTTGCAATTTCAGTTCCCTTTTTTCCCATTGCAACACCTATATTGGAAGCTTTCAATGCAGGTCCGTCATTTACACCATCGCCAACCATTGCCACCACTTGCTTGTCTTTTTTTAAGACATTAACAACGGCTAGTTTTGCTTCTGGAAACATGCGGGTTAAAAGAGTTGTACCATGAATGGCTTTTAGCATTTCGACTTCATTCAGTTTCATGAACTCTTCACCTTCCATTACGCTATCGGCATTTTTAACTCCTGCTTTTTCAGCAATGGCTTTTGTAGTTAGCGCGTTATCTCCTGTTATCACTTTTACCTGTATACCAGCTTCATAAAATTGTTGAATTACGCTTTGTATGTTTGCTTTAGGAGGATCGTAAAAAACCACCAAGCCCACGAAATGAAAGGGTAATTCCTGTTGGTCTTTTGGGTAACTACTTTCTGTATAATCAGAGTATCCAACGCCAAGGATACGATACCCTTTGGATGCCAATGTAATTATTGTGTCCTGGATTTGGTTTTTTTGCTCCGTGTTGAGGTTTGATACTTTTATAATGGTTTCCGGGCCACCTTTGGCAGCAGTAATACGTTTGCCTTCCTTATTCTCAAAGACGTGCGTCATCATAGGCGGTTTTCCGTCAAGCGGATATTCATGTACCATGGAAAACTGTCTGCGGCTATCGTTGGTTGTGGTTCTTGTATATTCCTTATGCAAAGTTTTTTCCATTGGATCAAAAGGCACAGGTTCGCTTGCCCACATTGCTATTTCAATAACTTTTTTGGCCTCTTCTGTATCCCATTGCTCTTTTTCGTATAGTTTGTCGGTGCTAAAAGCGTATACGGATTGCAGACTCATTTTGTTTTGTGTCAGCGTTCCTGTTTTATCCGTACAAATGATGGTGGCACTCCCCAAGGTTTCTACAGTTCTGATTTTTTTGACTATAACACCTTCTTTCATTAATCGCCAGGATCCCAAGGCCATGAAAGTTGTAAATGCCACTGGAATTTCTTCGGGAAGAATGGACATTGCCAGGGTCAGTCCTTTTAGTAAACTGGTTAAGATATTTTGTGTTTTCCAAAAATAAACGCCCCAAACCAATAGGAAAACAGCAATACCCATGATGGCCATCACTTTTACAAATTTTTGAATCTGAACTTGTAATGGTGTAGGTGTTTCTTTGATGTTTTGTAACGAAGTACCTAGTTTTCCAACTTCGGTATTAAGGCCAATTTTAGTTACTCGGTAAACCGCTAAGCCAGAGGCTACCAAGGTGCCGCTAAAAACAGATTTCAACTCCGTTTTTTCTGATTTGAAAACAGCATAGGGTTCGCCAGTCAGTAGGGATTCATTAACAGAAAAATCATTGCTGTGTATGATTTCTCCATCCGCATTGATCGTGTTTCCTTCCTGAGCGATTACTAGATCATCGATGACAATTTCGGCAGTGGGAATTCTTGTTGGTTCTCCATTTCGTAAGACCGTGCTCAGCGGCTCATTTAGTTTTTCTAAAGATTCCATTGCAATCCGACTGCGGTTGTCCTGATAAAAAGAAATTCCAGAGACGGCAACTATAGCAGCCAGCATAAAGTAGGCTTCACTATTTTGTCCCATGATAAAATAAATGATAGCAACGGCTATTAATAATAGTAACATGGGCTCTTTGAACATGTCAAATAGGGCTATCCACCATTTGTGTTGTTGTTTGTGAGTTTGTTTGTTCTGCCCAAATTTGTCTCTAGAAGCTTGAACGTCCGCATCGGTTAAGCCTACGATATTTTCGGGAATATTAATTTTTATTGACATAGTTTCGAGAATGAATACTGCTACTCAAATATAAGATTTTTAGGGATAATATAAGTACCGTAGGCTATGGATTATGATACAAATGAGTATAATCAGGGCAAGATATTGATATTAGACTTTTTCGGTGGTCATGAAAATAAAATAAAGACCAATTAAAATACTGGCAAATGCAGTTACCAGAAAAGCGGTGTCCGCGCCAAACTGGTACCAAATCAATCCCGCCATGGAACTGGCGAGCATGGTGAAAAAGCTTTGAAAAGCAGAATAGGTACCGATAGCAGTCGCAGTATCCTTTTCGTTCGAAATATTGCTGATCCACGCCTTGGAGACACCTTCGGTTGCTGCCGCATAGATTCCATAAAGCGCAAAAATTCCAGCGAAAACATAAATGTTTTGTTTGAATCCCATGCCAAAATAGACAATCGAGAAAATACTTATCCCGAAAATCAGCATTTTCTTTAAACCAATTTTATCAGCCAATATTCCTATTGGAAAAGCAAATAAGGCATAAACGAGATTGTAAAAAATATAAACACCAATAACCAATGTGTCACTTAATCCAGATTCTTTGGCTTTAAGTAGAAGGAAAACGTCGGAACTGTTAAATAGAGTGAAAGCTAAAAGTCCGATAACGACTTTGCGGTACATAGGAGGACTTGCTTTCCAATAGCCTAAAAACGAGAAGAAAGGAGTTGCTTTTTTATCGGTAGTAATTGTGCTTTGTTTTTCCTTTAACAAAAAGGTTGCGGCTATAGCCAAAAGTCCGGGAATGAACGCAATGTAAAACAAGGTAGTATAGTTCTCAGGATAGAAGTAGAGGAAGAGTAGGGCTAATGACGGACCTAATACAGCGCCCAGTGTATCCATGGAACGATGAAAACCAAATATCTTCCCTTTCGTTTGCGGAGTGGCTTCGTCAGAGAGGATAGCGTCTCTTGCTCCGGTTCGGATTCCTTTTCCAAAACGGTCGATGGTTCGCGCAAAGAAAATCCAAAGCGGATAAATGAACAATGCCATCATGGGTTTTGAAATGGCGCTGAATGCATAACCTAGTTGTACAAACGGAACTCTTTTCGCAGTCGCATCAGAACGTTTTCCGAAGTAGCCTTTGCTTAATCCCGCAGTAGCTTCTGCAACACCTTCAAGAATCCCAATAAGTACAATGGAGAAACCTATTGACTTTAAATAAATGGGCATGATAGGATATAACATCTCACTGGCCGTATCGGTAAATAAGCTTACTAGAGACAAAATCCAGACGGTGCGGCTGATGTTTTTCAAAATAGGATCGATTGATAATTATACACTATAAATGTAAATAAAAAGTCTGAAAATCATATGACTTTCAGACTTTTATAATAATGCTTTTATTGGAACAAATTACCTTCCTAAAGGAATGCGATTACGACTTTTGAATTTCGTTTGTGTCATTTTTAACGGTAGTTTCTTCAACACCTTTTGGTCGGTGCATCACTACTTGTGGAAATGGAATTTCTATTCCTTCATCGTCAAAGGCAACTTTTAGTCTTTTACGAAGTTCTCCAGTTACTTCCCATTGTTTACTTGGTAATGTTTCGCCTAATATTTTTAGCATAATCGAAGAATCAGCAAAATCATTTACTCTTAAGAACTGCGGGGCCAGTATGATATTGTCTTTCCATAAAGGGTCATTAGCGATTTCGTTCCCTACTTTATTAATCACTGTGATAACATGCTCTAAATTCGAACTATATCCAACGCCCATATCTAAGTTAATACGGGAAAAATCTTTGGAAAGATTTGATACTTTTTTTATTTCTCCGTGAGGAATGTGGTGAACGGTTCCGTCTAAGTCTCTTAAAGTAGTTTTTCTTAAACTGATCTCTTGAACGGTACCTCCTGCATTGTCAAAATTTACAATATCACCAACGCGGTATTGATTTTCAAGAATAATAAAAAGACCAGAAATAATATCTCTGATGAGGTATTGACCTCCAAAACCAAATGCCAGTCCCACAATTCCGGCTGCTGCCAAAATAGGAGCAATTTCGACTCCAAATTCTTGAAGCACCATCAAACCCGCAATGGTCATTAAGCCAATTTTAGAAGTAGTAGTAAATATCTGGATTAGTGTGTTCTCTCTTTTTTCTTCGGCATCTTTCGAAGAAATCCCGTCAGGTCTTACAGCAATTCTTACTCCTTTTTCGATAAAAGTTATAATAACCTTATTTAGAATTAAAGAGCCTATAACAATAAATACGATTTTAAGTCCGCTGGTTAATAGCCATGGGATAATAAGTTCAGCGTATTTGTCTGTGTATTTCATTAAAATCTCCTGCATGTCTTATATTTTAAGTTGTAAATGGGTTTTGTAAATATGTAAAAAGTCCAAAAACCATCTGATTTTTGGACTTCTTGCTTAGTTAAGTAAAGTATTTAATTTAGAATTATAAATTAAATGTCATCAAAATCAATATCTGTAAAACTAGATATATTTGGCAATGCTTCGTCTGCGGTTACTTTTTCAGTAGCATATTCTTTTTTGAAATCTTTTTGGTGTCTTTCTGAAATTACTTCTTCGCCTTTGTGGTTCAAAACATAAGAAGTCATATCGCCAAGAATTTCGGCGAAAGCAGAAAAATCTTCTTTGTACAAATATATTTTATGCTTTTTGAAGTGAAACGATCCGTCTTCTTCAGTAAATTTTTTGCTCTCAGTAATCGTAATATAATAATCATCTGCTTTTGTCGCTCTTACGTCAAAGAAGTAGGTTCTTCTTCCAGCACGTAAAACTTTAGAAAATATCTCTTCTTTTTCTAACATGTCATTTTCTCTCATAATCCTTTCTCTCAATTTATGGTTGTTAAATCGTAACCAAAAATCATAAAAATATATGTATTAAACAACAATTACTGCAATTCTTTTTCTGAAAGTTGTTTTAAATATAAGGAGGCATAATAGCCCTCTTGATTTACTAACTGGTTATGAGATCCTTGTTGAATAATTTTACCTTCATCGATAATAATAATCTTGTCAGCATTCTTAGCAGAGGAAACTCTATGACTCACAATAATAGTTGTTTTGTCTTTACAGATTTCGTTTAGATTATTCAAGATTGTTTCCTCGGTTTCAGTGTCAACAGCTGATAAACAGTCGTCAAGGAGTAAGATTGGAGGGTTTTTAATAATCGCCCTGGCAATAGATACTCTCTGTTTTTGCCCTCCTGAAAGTGTAATCCCTCGTTCACCTAAAACGGTGTCGTATTGTTTGTTGAATCCTACGATATTATCATGAACCACCGCACTTTTTGCAGCAGCGATTACCTCTTCATCAGTAGCATCTTCTTTACCAAATTTTATGTTGTTCTTTATAGAATCTGAAAACAGAAAAGCATCTTGGGGAACGATCCCAATACTATTTCTCAAATCATAAAGATTTAAAAGACTAATCTCCTGATTGTCAATGGTAATTTTTCCGTCAGTTACATCGTATAGACGTGAAATTAATGAAAGAATGGTTGATTTCCCTGCCCCTGTTTTTCCAAGAATTGCTAATGTTTCCCCTTTCTTTACAGTGAAAGAGATGCCTTTAAGTGCCTTTATATTCGTGTCTTCATAAGTGTAGCTTACATTTTCGAATGAAATCGAGCCGTTTATGATTGATTTATTTGGGTTTTTATTTTTTATTTCTGGTTCGATTTTTAGGAATTCATTCAAACGTTTTTGGGAAGCTTCTGCTTCTTGAACCATAGATGAAACCCATCCTAGCGAAGCTACAGGCCAAGTAAGCATGTTGACATACAAAATAAATTCGGCGATTGTACCGATACTTTTAATTGTACCTTCAATGTACATCAATCCACCAAAGTAGATTACAACGAGATTACTGATTCCTATAAGAGCCAACATTAACGGACCGAATAAAGACTGTACTTTGGCTAAGTTTAAACTTTTGCTTTTGCTTTCTTTGGCCAATGACACCATGTTGTTTTGGTGCTGGTCTTCTAGTGAATAGGCCTTGATTACTCGGATACCTGAAAATATTTCTTGGGAGAAGCTAGATACTTTCGATAAATATTGCTGAAATACAGTACTTCTCTTATTGATTTCTGAACTCAATTTGAAAATACCGTAAGACAATAGAGGCAAAGGAAGTATCGTATATAGAGTCAGACGAGGGGAGACATTGTACATGTAGACAATGACGATTGTAAAACGGATAATCGTATTGATGGAGTACATGACGGCGGGACCAACATACATTCTCACTTTTGAAACATCCTCGCTAATGCGATTCATCAAATCTCCTGTACGGTTCTTTTTGTAAAAGTTTTGCGATAAATTTTCATATTGCCTGAAAACTTCATTTTTTAAATCAAATTCAATGTGACGGGACATAACGATTAGCGTTTGTCTCATCAGGAAAGTCAGGAAACCAGCAATTATAGTGGTAGCAATGATTAATAGAATGTTCGAAATTAACTCTTCCCGAATAACAGCTGCCGAGATGTTTTTGTCTTTAGAAAATGCTTCAATAACTTTAAAAGAACTACTGATCAATTTAGGAGTGAACAGCATGAAGATTTGCGCGATGATTGTGAAGATAATACCCAGTGAAAAACTGTATTTGTATTTGACGAAGTATTTGTTTAAATAAAGTAATTCTTTCATTTTTTTTAGATATTCTGTATTGTAATCGTTTTAATTTTATGATTTTTTTTAATTTTTCACTAATTCTCAATTTTGCTTTTATAGGCTTAAATTATTGAATTAGTAAATTTTATTAAAAATACCGATAGATATTCATTTTTTGTGTAATTTTGACTTGTCTTTTTGACAAATTCATAATTTTATCACTATAAAAATTAATACTATGGATGCAACTTTCACAACAGGAAAGGAACTTCAAAAAATGGATCCCGTTTTTGGACAATTATCATTTGATGATCACGAACAGATTGTATTTTGCAACGACAAAGATACGGGTTTAAAAGCAATTATTGGTATTCATAATTCGGTTATGGGACCCGCTTTGGGAGGAACCCGAATGTTTAATTATGCTAATGAGTGGGAAGCATTAAATGACGTATTGCGCCTTTCGCGTGGAATGACTTTTAAGGCAGCAATTACAGGACTGAATATTGGAGGAGGAAAAGCCGTTATTATGGGCGATGCCAAAACTCAGAAAACACCTGAATTGATGCGCAAGTTTGGTGAATTTGTACATGGTTTAAGCGGAAGATATATTACTGCAGAAGATGTAGGAATGGAAACCAGAGATATGGATATCGTTCGCGACGTTACTCCTTACGTTACTGGAATTTCTGAAGAAAGAGGAGGAGCAGGAAATCCTTCACCTGTTACTGCTTACGGAGTGTACATGGGAATGAAAGCGGCTGCAAAAAGTAAATTTGGATCCGATTCTCTTGCTGGTAAGAAAGTGTTAGTTCAAGGAATTGGACACGTTGGTGAAACTTTGGTTGATTATCTAACTAAAGAAGGAGCGATTGTTACGATTGCTGACATCAATGAAGAAAAACTGTATGAAGTAGGAACTAAGTACAATGCTACCATCTACACAGGAGCTGATTTATACACAGCAGATGTAGATGTCTATGCGCCTTGTGCTATGGGAGCAACTATCAATGACGTTACGGTTCACAAAATAAAAGCAAAAGTAATTGCTGGTGCCGCTAACAATCAATTAGCAAACGAAGATGTTCATGGTGCGATTTTGCAAGAGCGCGGTATTTTATATGCTCCTGATTTCTTGATTAACGCCGGTGGAATTATTAATGTTTATGCTGAATTAGCACATTACGGTAAAGAAGAAATCATGAGCAAAACAGAAAACATCTACAATACAACCTTAGAAATTATTGATTATGCTGTTGCAAATGGAATTACGACGCATCATGCGGCGCTTACCATTGCTCAAAACCGCATCGATCAAAGAAAAATAGAGAACAGTAAAAAGTAATTTATTTTTTAATAAGTTAAGAGTCACAGTTTTCAGGATAGCATTGAAAACTGTGACTTTTTTAGTATAAACGAAACAAAATTAGCAGCAAAACCTTTATTTGATGTTTTAATTTTATTTTGAAAAAGGAAATGCTTATTTTTGCAAACTAATTTAATAAAAGTTCTTACAAGGTGGTAAATAGAAGACACATTCGAGTTAAAGTCATGCAATCCATTTATGCAATGCATCAAAACGGTTCTGATAATCTAGAAAAAGAAGAAAAATTCCTTTTTTATAGTATCGACAACATTCAAGATTTATACCTTACAATGATTTCTTCCTTGACGGAAATATGTAAAAAGGAATCAGAATTTCTACATAAATCAAGTCTTAAGCATCTTGCAACTCCTGAGGAGCGTAAACCCAACGAAAAATTTATTAAGAACAGCATCTTTCAAATTCTTGCCGAAAATAATTCTCTTAGCATCGCTATGGAAACGCGTAAGATTGACGCTTGGACTTTGAATGACGATTATATTTTGTTGTTGCTTAACGCTATCAAAACAAGTAAGTTTTACACAGATTACATGAGTAACGTAGCATCTTCTTTCGAGGAAGACAAACAGCTTATTGTAGATTTGTTTATGGAAGTAATTGTGCCTAATGAAAAATTGTACGAATATCTGGAAGACGATAAACTGACTTGGATTGATGATATACCATTGGTAAACACTCAAATAATTAAGCAGTTAAAGGCAATGAAACCTATTATGGATGATAACTTTAGCGTGCCTAAAGTATACAAGGATAGTGAGGATAAAGCTTTCGTTAAAGACTTGTTTAGAAAAACAATTTTGAATGAAGCAGAGCTTGCAAAAGAGTTCGTGGACAAAACTCCAAACTGGGATAGTGATAGGATTGCTGAGGTAGACACTATTATCCTTAAAATGGCTATTTGTGAGTTTTTAAAATTCCCGTCAATTCCAGTAAAAGTGACGCTAAATGAATATTTAGAACTAGCTAAGGAGTATTCTACACCAAAAAGTAGTATTTTTATCAACGGAATTCTGGATAATTTAGTTAAAGAACTAGAAGTCAGTAAAAAATTAAATAAAACCGGTCGCGGTTTAATGTAACACTAATAATAAAAAAAAGAATTAAAAATTATGGAACAGTTAACTCAATTTGCACCTTTCTTATTAATGTTTGTAGTGATCTATTTCTTTATGATCAGACCACAACAGAAAAAAGCTAAGAACGAAAAAGAATTTGAAAGCGCTTTAAAAGTAGGAGATAAAGTCATCACTAAAAGTGGACTTCACGGTAAAGTTTCAGAGCTTGCAGAGACTACAGTTGTAATTGAAACAATGTCTGGAAAATTAAAAATGGAGCGTTCTGCAATTTCTATGGAAATGAGCGCGACACTTGCTAAAAAATAATATTTTTTTAAGGTTATAAAAAAGTCCCATTCGGAATGTAATTCTGAATGGGACTTTTTTTTAGCAATTGAAAAAGGAAATTACTTTTTACTTTTTTGCTTTTTCTTGCTCTTTTTTGCTTTTGCCTTGGCTTTTTTGTTTTTAAGCTTCGATTTTAATTTAGCTTTCTTGGCTTTGTCTTTTTTAGCTTTTTTAGCTTTAGCTTTTTTGTCTTTTACTTTTTGTTTGGCTATTTCTTTACCAATGAGTTTTTTTAGTTTTTCCTTCTCTTTTTTCGCCAACTTTTTCAGCTTACTTTTTTCCTCCTTCTTTTCATTCTCGTTGTCTTCCGGAACTGGTTTTTTCTCTGTAGTTGCCTCTTTGATGGCTTTAGGAGCGGCATCAGCAGTTGGTTTATCAACTGTTGGCTTTCTAGATTTAACAGGGACCACCTTTTTATTGTCGGCCGAAGCTGCTGGAGTTTTTACCTCTACTTTTTTCTCATCCATGATAGTGTATTCGGTTTAGTTTTAATAATAGGAGTTTTTTTATTGTGCTGTAAATGAATTGATAAACAGGTTATTAGTAAATGTAGTGAATAAAGAAACACGATAATGTTAAGCTTTTGCCTATAGATTTGGTTAATGATATAATCAAAATTGGTAAATATTGATAGGTCTTAAAACTTAAAAAGCCCCTTCAGGGGGCTTTTGTTATTTGTATTTATCATTCAAACCTATATTTTCTAAAATCATAGGTTTGATTTTTTCAATTCTCGAAAGCTTGGTTGGTTCTCTTTTTGCTTCTTCAATGTATTCGTGAAACTCTCGTTGCTTAGCAAGTGAGAATTTTTGAAAGGCTTCCGACAAAGTAACATTACTGTCTAATTCCTGTTGAAATTCTGATGAGGTAACCGTTTTTTTGGTTGTTGGTTTAATCACTTTGCCCGCTTTCTCATTTTCTATTGCTTCTAGAATATAAGCGAATACTTCTTTCTCGTTGATTTCTTCAATAGCATTAAAACGCCATTGCCGCAAAGATTTAGTTACTCCTTCTTGCGCATTGACTAATACTTTTTTTTCATCTTTAAGAAAAACGCCGTTGTAAAACCAAATCCCAAAATAACTTTTAAATCCTCCGATACCAATCACATTTTTACCGTTTAAAACATAAACTGGGCCTCCCCATTTTGTCGTTTCTACCAATTCGGTTTGGGCAATAATTTCTTTTAGGAGATTCAACTCTTCTGTCCAATTATTATTTTTGTCCCAAGTATGCTTTTTAGGTTCGGAAGTGTTCAATTATTTTTTCTTTTTTGATTTACTTTCCTCTAATCCAAAGTTAGGCATTGCAGTCAGTTCCGCTATTTTTACAATAACGTTAACTGCCTTTTGCATGCTTTCAACAGGAACGTATTCGTATTTTCCATGAAAATTATGTCCACCAGCAAAAATATTCGGACAAGGTAATCCCATATATGATAATTGACAGCCATCAGTACCCCCACGAATGGGTTTAATTAATGGTTTAATGTCTAATTCCTTCATCGCTTTTTCGGCAATGTCAACAATATATTTTACAGGAACGACCTTTTCTTTCATATTGTAATACTGATCATTGATCTCAGCTATTGCAATATCTTCACCAAATTGTTTCGCAAATTTCTTATTGATTTTGCGGACAATCTTTTCTACTTTCTCTTTTCGTTTTTCGAATTTAATCTTGTTGTGGTCTCTGATTATTAATTCTACAACAGTTTCTTCGATACTTCCGGTTAGGTGGTGCACATGATAAAAACCTTCATATCCTTTTGTTGTCTCAGGTGTTTCGTCAGAAGGCAATGCCGTAATAAAATCATTGGCAATTAACATAGAGTTAATCATCTTTCCTTTGGCATAACCAGGATGTACACTTTTACCTTTGAAAGTGATTTTAGCTCCAGCCGCATTGAAATTCTCATATTCTAATTCTCCTACTTGACTTCCGTCCATGGTGTAAGCCCAATCAGCGCCAAATTTGGCTACATCAAAATGATGCGCTCCACGACCTATTTCTTCGTCAGGTGTGAAACCAACTCTGATTTTTCCATGTTTGATTTCTGGATTGTTAATTAGGAATTCCATTGCCGTAACAATCTCCGTAATTCCGGCCTTATCATCAGCACCTAATAGAGTAGTTCCGTCAGTAGTTATTAAAGTTTGCCCTTTGTATTGTAATAAATCTTTAAAATAGCTTGGAGATAAAACGATATTTTGTTCCGCATTTAAAACGATGTCTTTACCGTCATAATTTGGGATGATTTGAGGCTTTACATTAGCACCTGTAAAATCAGGAGTAGTGTCAAAATGCGATACAAATCCAATTGTTGGAACTTCGTGATCTACATTGCTTGGTAATGTCGCCATGATATAAGATTTGTCATCTATAGTCACGTCTTGCATTCCTATTTTTTTTAGTTCTTCAACCAATTGATTGGCTAAGACCCATTGTTTTGCTGTACTTGGAGTTGTTTCTGAGTTGGGATCCGATTCCGTATCAACAGTAACGTAACTGATAAAACGGTCTATAATATGTTGCATAAAGTATTTTTATAATGAGGTACAAATATAAGGTTTATTTAGAAAGATGGGTTTAAAAGTCCCATTTAGAGTTAGAATGCCACTAACAATAAGCAATTGTTTTAATGCATCATTTGTGCTGCTTCCGTATTAGAATTCGCTTGGCCGTAATGCATCACTTTTACTTTTATTTTTCCGTTGTTGCGAATAGTAACCAGGAAAAGATAGTCGTACTCTTGGTCTTCGATAGTGGGTATTGGTCTTTTGGCTCCTAAGGCTTCAATCGTTTCTAAGATTGTATTAGAATGGCCTACGACTAAGGCGCATTTCCCTTTGTTTTCCTTGAGGATCATGGCAGCTACAGCTGTTACAATTTTGGCGTCGTATAGTTTAATCTCCTTTTTTTGATTTTCGGCTGTAGGTCTTGCGGTAGACTCAGTGCGCTTGTAGTTTGTACTATAAATTGCGCTTAATGGTTTGTTTTCTAATTTCTCCGCAAGTGCAATGGCTCTTTTATTTCCACTTGCGGTCAGCAACGGATTGTTGTCTTTTGGATCGCTTGTAACTTTTTCGGCATGGCGAACTAAATAAATTCGGGTTGGTTTTTCTGCTTGCGCAAAAAGGCCAACGGTCAGAAATAATAGTAAAAAGCTGCAGTAATTTTTCATGTGTCTGGATGTTAATTTCATTGGCTAATTTAGAAATAAATTAAGGATTCTTTGTTTTGTGCTACTGTTTTCTTGTAAATCAATATTGTTTTCGGGATAGTGAAATTAAATTTTAAGGCTAAAGATTTATTTATCGGCTAGATAGTTCTATTTTTGCAGCACACAACAAAAAAGCTATGTACAAACTACTTATTCGTCCATTATTTTTTCTTTTTGATCCCGAAAAGATACATTATTTCACCTTCTCGTTAGTTCGTTTTACTTCTAGAATACCAGGGTTTTCGGCTATTTATCGTTCTTTATATTTGGTAGAAGACAAGCGACTAGAAACCGAAGTGTTTGGGTTGAAATTCAAGAACCCAGTAGGACTTGCCGCTGGTTTTGATAAAGACGCTAAGTTGTATAAAGAATTGTCTAATTTTGGTTTTGGGTTTATAGAGATAGGGACGCTTACGCCTAAAGGACAGGAAGGAAATCCAAAAAAACGTTTGTTTCGGCTGAAAGCGGATTCAGCGATTATTAACCGAATGGGTTTTAATAATGGAGGCGTTTTAGAAGCTGTAGAACGACTTAAAGAAAATACCGGGGTTTTAATTGGAGGGAATATTGGGAAAAATAAACTAACGCCAAACGAAGATGCCACGTTGGATTATGAAATTTGTTTTGACGCCTTGTTTGATTATGTTGATTATTTTGTGGTGAATGTGAGTTCGCCTAATACACCTAATCTTCGTGCATTGCAAGACAAAGAGCCCTTGACTCAATTGTTGCAAACTCTACAAAATAAGAATTTGGCAAAGCCAAAACAGAAACCCATATTACTTAAAATTGCTCCAGATTTGACTGATGAGCAATTATTGGACATTATAGATATCGTGAAGGAAACTAAAATTGCAGGTGTTATAGCTACTAATACTACTATTTCGCGTGAAGGTTTACAGTCTGAAAATAAAACAGAAATGGGTGGATTGTCAGGAAAGCCATTGACAAGTCGTTCCACTGAAGTGATTCGTTTCCTATCTCAAAAAAGCAACAAAGCCTTTCCTATTATCGGAGTAGGAGGGATTCATTCTGCAGATGATGCAATAGAAAAACTCGAAGCGGGAGCCAGTTTAATACAATTGTACACTGGTTTTATTTATGAAGGACCAGCTTTGGTGAAAGCCATAAATCAAAAAATACTAAGTCGGATGTAGAAGTGATTGGTTTGCAGTATTATCAAAATGCGTAATTCTTCATTGAGAATTACGCATTTTTATTTCCTTTAAAATTTTATATTCATAGTCTTTGCTACTTTCTAAGTTTTCTTATCTTTGAAAACCTATGGAGCCAATAAAAATTATAGAATGTCCTCGTGATGCCATGCAAGGTATTAAGCCATTCATCCCGACCGAAAGAAAAGTCGCATACATTCAATCTTTATTGAGAGTAGGCTTTGATTCGATTGATTTTGGGAGTTTTGTCTCGCCAAAAGCGATTCCACAAATGGTAGATACCACTGCTGTATTGGCACAATTGGATTTGTCGCAAACAACAAGCAAATTACTGGCTATTATAGCTAATACTAGAGGAGCAGAAATGGCTTCTGAGCATGCTGAAATTCAATATTTAGGGTATCCTTTTTCGATATCCGAGAATTTTCAGATGCGTAATACACACAAAACCATTGCAGAATCCCTAGTTACCTTAGAGGAAATTCTGGAAATTGCCGATAAAACCAATAAAGAAGTAGTTGCCTATTTGTCTATGGGTTTTGGAAATCCGTATGGAGATCCTTGGAATGTAGAAATTGTTGGGGATTGGACGGAGAAATTATCCAATATGGGAGTAAAGATCTTGTCGCTTTCAGATACTGTAGGAAGTTCTACCCCAGACGTAATCAGTTATTTGTTTTCTAATTTGATTACCAAATACCCCGAAATTGAGTTTGGAGCCCATTTACATACCACGCCAGATAAATGGTTCGAAAAAATAGATGCAGCTTATCATGCGGGTTGCCGAAGATATGATGGCGCGATTCAAGGTTTTGGAGGCTGTCCAATGGCGAAAGACGATTTAACAGGTAATATGCCGACAGAGAAGTTATTGTCCTACTTTACGGCTAATAAGGAAATTACAAATTTAAACCCATTAAGCTTTGAAAGTGCTTACAATGAGGCTTCTAAGTTGTTTGGCGAGTTTCACTGAAAAATACTAAAGGATGAGATTGTGGTAATAGTATATGAATGTAATAATAAGTTAATAACAACATCGTTATTATTACTATCAATACTTTATTTTTGTTGCTTACACTTTTAGTATGAATCAATACCACTCTGTTAAAACTATAGGATTATTGCTACTTGTGTTGCTCTCTTTTTCATGCAGTAGTAATTTAGATTTTGATCAAGTAAACGATTTTAAATTAGAACCTGTTTTTATTGCAAATCTGACCTATTTTGAAATTCCTGCCAATCAATTTATAGAGAATGGAATGGAGCAGAATATTGCTTTTGATGCGCAAGAATTTGATATGTTCCGGGATTCTTTTTTTCGAAAAAATTTAAGACGAGCCGACTTCTTTTTTGAAATCAACAATACGATTAATAGGTCTTACACCATCGACATTATATTATTAGACGAAAATGACCAACCACTTTATAGGGTTCGTTTTGATGTTCCGGCTTATTCAGGCACTCAAAAATTAGTAACCCGAACAGAAATTTTTGAAAATGCTACCCTCGATTTATTAAAAAGAGCCAAGAGAATGGGGTTTGTTATAATGATGGGTGCCGGTCCTGCTTTAAATGCCAATAGTCCAGGAAGTTTAAAATTGCGTTCAAGTGCAACTGCTTATCTCGTGGTAGAATGAGAAAAGTATTTCTGTTATTCATGGTATTAGTATCTGTTTGTTGTTTGTCTCAAAATAAACAAATTTTATATAATTTTACGGCAGTGCCTCAGTCCTTAATGACCAATCCAGGTGCTGATGTTAGTTATAAATTTTATTTTGGTGTTCCATTACTATCGGGTATTTCTGTGAATGCCGGATCGACTAGCTTTTCGGCCTATGATTTATTTGCTGATAATGGAGTGAATTATAACACAAAACTGCGCGATGTAGTACATCGTTCTTCCCGAAACGACAAGTTGGCTTTCAATGAGCAAATAGAATTATTTAGTGGAGGTTTTAAATTAGGAGATTGGCTTGAAAACAAAGGATATGTTTCGTTTGGAATGTACCAGGAATTTGACTTTATGATGTTTATACCAAAAGATATAGCTATACTTGCTTTAGAAGGAAACAGGGATTATCTGGGTAAATCATTTAATTTAGGGGATTTGAGTTTAAGAACGGAGATGCTTTCAGTGCTGCATGTGGGTTTTCATAAAAATGTAACTGAGAATCTTATTCTTGGGGGAAGGGCCAAAATTTATTCGAGTGCTTTTAATGCGTCTTCTACTAAAAACTCAGGATATGTCTATACTATCCCGGCTACAAATACAGTATATGAGCAAGTTATTTATTCCAATTTGCAAGTGAACACCTCAGGAATTTCAGAGTATATTGCCGAGGGTTATGAAGGTGATGCAGCGGGAGATATTAGGAAAAAGGCACTGTTTGGCGGAGACCTAGGACTAGGGTTTGATTTAGGACTGACGTATTATCCTAAAAAGAACATTCAGTTTACAGCCAGTATTCTTGATGTTGGATTTATAAAACACAGCAAAGATGTGGAAACGTTCACCTATAAGGGTTATTATAAATATGAAGGCATAAATCCGAATTTTAACAGCACGAACGACCCAGCGAATGTTTATCAACAGTTTAATGATGCAATTTCGTTAGACACGATTTACAATGCTTACAAGACTTGGCGGCCTATAAAAATTAACAGTTCATATCAGTATTCATTCAATGATTCGAGAGGAGGAACAGACTGTAATTGCAGTGTATCAGAATCGGAATATAGAAATTCAGTAGGAGCGCAGCTGTTTGTAATGAGTACTCCTAGAGCCCCGATGATGGCATTAACAGGGTATTATAGAAGAAATATTCTCGATAAACTACAAATGAAAGCAACCTATACAGTAGATTCCTATTCGTATAAAAATATAGGATTAGGAATGTCAAGTAAGTTGGGTGCATTCAATGTCTATCTCATGGCTGATAATCTTTTAGAATACAAGGATTTGGCGAAAGCCAATAGTTTGTCCTTTCAATTTGGATTTAATTTTATTTTCAAAGACAGTGATTCGCCGGACTAATCTTTTTTTCAACTGATTGGGATTATTTTAAGTTATTAAAAATTACTTTTAAGGAAGGGTATTGCACAGTAGCGGAATCATTTTCTAATAGTAGTATTGGTTTTTAAATCCGTGTTTTTTTTACTTTTTTAAATCAAAATAATTTGCTATATTTGCACGCAATTCAACTACAAATTGCAACATGATAGCACATAACTCCAAGATTATCGGCGAAGGTTTAACATACGACGATGTATTATTAGTTCCTAACTACTCTAATGTGCTTCCTCGAGAGGTAAGTATCCAAACAAAATTTTCAAGAAATATAACGCTTAATGTTCCTATTGTATCTGCAGCTATGGATACCGTTACTGAAAGTGCTATGGCAATTGCTATGGCTCAAGAAGGTGGAATAGGTGTTTTGCACAAAAATATGACAATCGAGCAACAAGCTGCCAAAGTACGTAAAGTAAAACGTGCGGAGTCAGGTATGATTATTGATCCTGTTACTTTACCGCTTACTTCTACGGTAGCGGATGCTAAAAATGCGATGAAAGAATACGGAATAGGTGGTATTCCAATTATCGATGAAGATCAAAGATTAAAAGGAATTGTAACCAATAGAGATTTGCGTTTTGAGAAAAACAATGCAAGAGCTATTATTGAGGTAATGACAAGTGAAAATTTGGTTACCGTTGCCGAAGGAACTTCATTAGAACAAGCCGAAGTAGTTTTACAAGGTCATAAAATTGAGAAACTTCCTGTTATCAATAAAGAAGGTAAATTAGTGGGATTAATCACTTTTAGAGATATCACTAAATTAACTCAAAAACCAATTGCTAACAAAGATGTTTACGGGCGTTTGCGTGTAGCAGCTGCTATTGGTGTTACTGGTGATGCAGTAGAAAGAGCGTCGGCTTTAGTACATGCAGGTGTTGATGCCATCATCATTGATACGGCTCACGGGCATACTCAAGGTGTAGTAAATACATTAAAAGAAGTAAAAGCGAAGTTCCCTCAAATAGATGTTATTGTAGGTAATATTGCTACTCCAGAAGCAGCAAAATTCCTAGTTGAAAATGGTGCAGACGGTGTGAAGGTTGGGATTGGACCTGGTTCAATATGTACAACACGTATCGTGGCTGGTGTTGGTTTTCCTCAATTTTCTGCAGTTCTTGAAGTTGCAGCAGCATTAAAAGGAACTGGTGTTCCAGTTATCGCTGACGGAGGAATTCGTTACACAGGAGATATTCCTAAAGCAATTGCTGCAGGTGCTGACTGTGTGATGCTAGGATCACTTCTGGCAGGTACTAAAGAATCTCCTGGAGAAACTATTATTTTTGAAGGAAGAAAATTCAAGTCATACCGCGGTATGGGATCTGTGGAAGCGATGGAAGGTGGTTCTAAAGACCGTTATTTCCAAGATGTAGAAGATGATGTTAAGAAATTGGTTCCTGAAGGAATTGTTGGACGTGTGCCTTACAAAGGAGAATTAAACGAAAGTATGCTTCAGTTCATTGGAGGTCTTCGTGCAGGAATGGGATACTGTGGTTCTAAAGATATTCCTACTTTACAGGAAACAGGACGTTTTGTTCGTATCACGGCAAGTGGTATCAACGAAAGTCACCCGCATAATGTAACCATTACAAAAGAGTCTCCTAATTACTCGAGATAATATAAAACTTAAAATATAAAAAAGCTGTCTAAGGTGTTGTAACCTTAGGTAGCTTTTTTTTTTGATATCGCCGGTTTTGAGCTATTCGCTTTTATTTGGTTTCGATTATATTTTTTGTTTTTCCATCATTGTCAATAACTTCAATTTTTCCAGTTCCGTTTTTATCAACATAGATTTTTAATTTAGGTTTACCATTTTCATCATATAAAAATAATCCTGAACTATTCTCTTTATTTCGTCCTACAAAAAGCCTTCTTTTCGAACCTTCTTTATTCCAAAGCGCATCCATTTTTTCGTCACGCTCTTTTTGATTTTCAATTTTTTCGAGTTCGTTAAACTTATTATTCCGTTCTACTATATTAGAGCCAACGGGAAATTCATTTATAATTAAACCTCTTTGAATGGATCCTTTGCCGTTTTCGTAACTTTCATCATTTAGGATTTGAATTACTTGATCATCATGGTAATTGTCCATTGTAAATGACATTCCTGAACTGGTTTTATTGTCTTTAGTTTTTCCTGCAAAAATTAAGCCTCCACATTCATCGCCTTCTTCATTGAAAAAAATCATACCAGCTGGTCTTTTTCTTTTAGGAAAGTCTATTCCATTCATTCTTCCAGAATGCTGTCTCGTTTCATTACTTAAAACCATTCTTAAACTGCCGTCTTCTCCTATTAAGTTAATTTTTTTTGTTGTGATCTCATCAAAAGTCTCTTTTTTATCTTCTTTTCCAAAAGAAGATAATAGTATTACACTAAAAATTAAACTGCTAGCTATTGCATAAACCGTTAAAAAATCGACTCTTTTTTCTAATTTTGATTTCATGTTTTTTGTTAAATTTATAATTTATTGAATTCTCTTTAGACGTTTAAAGTGCGCCACAATCGTACATATTTTCAAATATATGCAACCTTTTTAGTTTAGGGTAGTTAATTAGAAACTTATTCTTGTTAATTTTAGAAACAGTTTTCATGGCCGTTTATAGTTCTCAGCTTGAATTATTAAATAGAAACCGCTACTTTAGTTTTACTGTTTTATAATAGACAAACAAATAGCTTTATAGTTTATAGGTATTGAAACGGTGTTGTCCCAGCTGCGCGTTTTCTTCTAATAGATTCTCGTTTTTACACATGAAACATTTTTTATTTTTAGTGGCTTGCCTACTTTTTTAAGTAAGCCTGTATCTAAATTTCTTCTGAAAACAACAACGTTTTGGCTGATGACATTCGTGACAATTATAAATTTACCGGTTTCGTCAATTGCAAATGTTCGGGGATGTTTTCCTAATGTTGATTGGTAACCAATAAGTTTTATAAATCCATTTGGCGCTATTGTATAAATGGCAATATTATTTTCCTTTCCTCTATTTGAAGCGTACAAAAATTTGCCGTCTGGAGAAATATGAATATCAGAACTTTCAAAACCCTCTTTTAGATTTTCAGAATGAGTTTCGATTCTCTGTATTTTTTTAAGTTCATTTTCTGCGTAACTAAATGTACAAATAGTTCCTGAAATTTCTTCGATGCAATACGCGAATTGTCCATTTGGACTAAAAGTAAAATGTCTTGGTCCACTTCCTAAGTCTGTTTTTATAAAACTCGATTTTTCTGTTTTTAGCGGTTCTTTTTGTAAATTTTCAAAAGGATACACTCTTATTTTGTCTGCACCTAAATCTGTCAGAAAAACACAATCAAATTTTGGAGAGAAAACAGCGGAATGAATATGTGATTTTTCTTGTCTTTTAGGATTTATGCTACCTTCTGTAAATTTAATATTTTGCGCTATTGTATCAATTGTACCATTTTCTAAAATTGGATAGACAGAAACACTTCCATCGGTATAATTCGCGTTTACTAACCATTTCCCTTTTTCGTGTACATTTAAGTAAACGGGGTTTTCTCCACCACTTTTTTGGTTGTTTAGGAAAGTTAGTGCTATTTTTTCTGAATCAAATTTATAGGCAGAAACACTTCCCGCATTTGGAGTTTTACTTTCTGTACAGGCATAAATGTAGTTTCCGTTTGGAGAGATAGTTAGGTACGAAGGGTTTAAAACGTCTTTTACAGAAGTTATTTTCGTGAGTTTTCCATTTATGGTGTCTAATTGATACACATAAATTCCTTCGGTTGTTTTGTCCCAATTATACGAGCCAAAAAACACATACTCTTTTTGAGAGTAAAGATTGATACAAAACAGTAAGCTAACTATTAAACTGAATTTATCTAATTTCATTTATATTTTTTTCTGTGATATCCACAACTAAAGCTTATGCGTTTAATCGCAGAAATGTAATAGAAATTGATCAAACCCAAATTCTACTCTTTAAAAAATTGATTCAACCTTTTTTTATCACCCACTACCCATAAAACATCGTCTTTCTCTAATATTAAGTTAGATTCTGGATTCAGCAAACGTTTTCCACCGCGCTCGATACCCACGACCATGCCGTTTGTTCTTTCTCTTATTTTAGACTGACTGATGCTTTTTCCAACAAATTCCTCTCTTTTTAACTCGAGTTGTTGCAATACAATTTCAGCTTTCTTAACATTTTTAGGTGGGTCAAATTCGTGTTGGTGCAAGTAGTTATCAAATTCTTTTACCTGCGCATCAGAACCGATGACGCAAATTTCATCACCCGGAAAAAGGCGCTCATTCTTAGTAGGGATTTTTACTATAATTTCCCCTCTTTTGATAAAAGCGATATTAATCCCCATTTCTTCTCTAATGCGCAATTCTTCTAGAGTTTTACCGGCAATGTTGGATTCCTTGGCTATTTCAAATGTAGTCATGTGGCCATCCCAAGGCGTCAAACTAGCGTAGCGTCTCTTTATTTTTACTTCGTCTCTCGTATTAAGATTTTTCAAGAAATGACTTTCAATTTTGTGATATTGAAGATGCAATTGCTTCGGAAAAATAAAGTAGATGGTTACCGCCGTTACCAAAGCAAAAACGGCAATTATTGGTGAGAAGAAGATATTCAATAAAAATCCAATATAGAATAAAGCTAATCCCATCCTGAAAAAGATCATCATCATTATTGGCCCCCTGTACTTTCGTTCCTTAAATAATATTTCGACTTCTTTTACGGCAACACGTCTAAGTGCTAATGCCCATAAGAAAGGAGCGATAATTATAATCGTTATTAACGCAGCAATTGGATTCCCAAATCTATAGTTCTCTACCAACGGCAAAACAAATTTAGAGGACAGTAATATGATTGCGGTTATAATTATGGTATGAATTATAATTTGTAACATATAAGCCCTTAGCACGATTTGCCACGTACTTACAGATCGAATTGCCTGTGCGTTTGCACTGTATCGCGCTATTCTTTTTACCCATTTTCGAGGTAGTTTTTTTTCTAAATATTCTGACACAGGTACCGCCATTTTTACCATAAATGGAGTGGTAAAAGTGGTCACTGCAGAAACGGCAACTACAATGGGATATAAGAAATCACTAGTAACATTTAGTGACATTCCCAATGTGGCGATGATAAAGGAAAATTCTCCAATTTGTGCCAATGTCATTCCTATTTGGATCGATTGCTTTAAGGGTTGCCCCGAAATTAAGGCTCCTATAATAGAACTGATAGATTGACCAAAAATAACAACCAAAGTAAGTATCGCAACCGGCCAGGCATGAGTGTACAAAGTATTAGGATCGATAAGCATACCAACCGACACGAAAAATACCGCTGCAAATAGATCTTTTACTGGTTTTACCAGGTGTTCGATATGTTCTGCCTGCGTAGTTTCAGCAATGATAGAACCCATAATAAAGGCCCCTAATGCTGGAGAAAAACCAACATTTGCAGCCAAAATTACCATCATTAAGCATAGTGCCAACGAGATAATTAACATCATTTCATCCGTCAATAAATGTTTAGCTTTTTTTAATAGTGTAGGAATGAAGAAAATACCACCCACAAACCATGCAGTTAGGAAGAAAACTAATTTCAATACAGATTGCAGTAATTCCATTCCAGAAAATTGCTGACTTGCCGCAACAGTCGATAGTAAAACCATCATTAAAATGGCTACAATGTCTTGAACGATAAGCGACCCAATAACGATTCCAGCAAATTTTTGTGATTTAACGCCTAGTTCGTCGAAGGTCTTCAGAATAATTGTGGTGGATGATATAGAGAGGATTACACCAAGAAAAATACTGTCCATTTGGCGCCAACCCATCCATCGTCCTACCAAATAACCAACGATGACCATCGTAATAATTTGGGTCATCGCATTTATAGAGGCGGTTCCACCCACTTTCATCAATTTCTTAAAACTGAATTCGAGTCCCAAACTGAATAGTAAAAAAATCACCCCAATTTCTGCCCAGACTTCAACACTCTTAACATCTGTTACAGATGGAAAGAAATCAAAATGGGTTCCTGCGAGAAAACCGGCTATTAAATACCCCAGAACTAAGGGTTGTTTTAATTTTTTAAATATCAATACCGCAATTCCAGCAGTCATTAGGATTAATCCTAAGTCACTTATTAAAGGTTCTAAATGGTGTGATGCCTCAGCAACTGTTGCTACAGTACTCATATATTATTTTTTTTAGGAGCTGTTTCCAGCCTTCCATTTCAAGCTTTTGTCTAAAAATCTTTTTTATTAGGCATTTGAAGGAGCTTCCGTTGGTCGCTCTACAATTTGCCATAAAAATAGTTTTTATCCTGCAAGGCTTTCCATTGCAGTCTGGGCTATGCTTTTGCCGTTTCTCTTGTCAATCCATTTCAATAAGAGGATTAGCAAAAAAAAAGCTATCGTTTAAAGATAGCTTTTTTTGGAGTTATTTTATTTAAAATAGTAGCTGCTCGATTTATTTTTATGAAATTCAAAAAAATATAAAGTAACAATTTACTATTCTCTTCTATTGCTATTAGATTCCTACGAAATTACTCGGTGTGATTTGCATTAGTTCCGCTCTTACTTCTTCAGTCACATCTAATGTGGCGATAAAACCATGAATCGCTTTTTTATCAATTGCTTCATTTGTTCTAGTCAACCCTTTTAGTGCTTCATAAGGATTAGGGTAGGCCTCACGACGTAAAATGGTTTGAATTGCCTCAGCAACTACAGCCCAGTTTTTCTCTAAATCTTCGTGGAATTTTGGTTCGTTTAACAACAATTTATTCAACCCTTTCAACGTAGCCTCAAATGCAATGATAGTATGACCTATTGGCACACCTACATTTCTTAACACCGTACTGTCAGTTAAATCACGTTGTAATCTAGACAACGGTAATTTAGCCGAAAGGTGTTCAAAAATAGCGTTGGCTATTCCTAAATTCCCTTCAGAGTTTTCAAAGTCAATCGGGTTTACCTTGTGTGGCATCGCCGATGATCCAATTTCTCCCGCTTTAATTTTTTGTTTGAAATATTCCATAGATACATATGTCCAGATATCTCTGTCTAAATCGATGATAATAGTATTGATTCTTTTTAAAGCATCAAAAAATGCAGCAAAATGATCGTAATGTTCGATTTGTGTTGTAGGGAAAGAGTGGTGTAAACCTAAAATGTCCTCTACAAATTTACCTCCAAATTTTCTCCAATCAATTTGTGGATAAGCCACATGATGTGCATTGTAATTTCCTGTTGCACCACCAAATTTAGCAGCGAATGGGATATTAAACAATAAACGCATTTGCTCTTCTAAACGTTCTACAAAAACACCAATTTCTTTACCCAAACGAGTAGGAGAGGCTGGTTGTCCATGTGTACGAGCTAGCATAGGAATGTCCTTCCATTCGACACTTAAATCTTTTAATTTAGAAGTCAAAGTAATTAGCGAAGGCATGTATACTTTTTCGAAAGCCTCTTTGGTAGAAAGAGGAATTGCTGTATTATTAATATCTTGGGAAGTCAATCCAAAATGGATGAACTCTTTGTATTGAGACAAACCTAATTTTTCAAAAGCGTCTTTGATAAAGTACTCTACCGCTTTTACATCGTGGTTGGTTACTTTTTCTGTTTCTTTGATCCAAAGCGCGTCTTCAGTAGAGAAGTTTTTATAGATATTTCTTAAGGTATCAAAAAGATCAGGATTTACACCTGAAAGTTGTGGCAAAGGCACTTCGCACAAAGCAATGAAATATTCAATTTCAACTAATACGCGGTATTTTATTAATGCTTCTTCCGAGAAAAAAGGAGCCAAAGAAAGAGTCTTGTTTCTATATCTTCCGTCAATTGGAGAAATAGCATTCAATTCGTTTAAAGTAGTCATTGTTTTGTTGTTTGTTCGAAAGCCACAAATATAAACCTTTAAAGGCAATTTCGAAAATGATTGTTTTTTTAAATAAGGGCAATAAGAGCCTTTTTTAATAATTTCATTCCTTCAGAAGCGACTTCGGGAATTACTTGGAGTGGATTTCTCAAATTCGGAATTTTTATCGGTTTTGGATCAATGTAGTAAATAGGAATTTTAGAATTTGTAAAATCGATTAATCCCGCTGCTGGATAGACTTGTAAAGAAGTACCAATAACAGCAAAATAATCAGCAGTTTCAGTAATTAAAATCGCTTCTTCAAGAGCAGGAACTTCTTCGCCAAACCAAACAATATGTGGACGCAATTGATTGTTGTTATTATCTAAATCATCAAAATTCAAGTCTTCTGTCCAATCTAAAATGTAATTTGGATTTGCGGTGCTTCGCACTTTTAGTAATTCGCCATGAAGATGCAATACATTTTTACTTCCTGCGCGTTCGTGTAGATCATCTACATTTTGTGTAATTATAAAAACGTCAAAATGAGCTTCTAATTCAGCCAAAATCTGATGCCCTAAATTGGGTTGGACTTCTTTGAGTTGTTTTCGCCTTTGATTATAAAAATCAAGAACCAAAGCTGGATTTTTGTTCCATCCTTCTGGTGTGGCGACATCTTGAACATTATGTCCTTCCCAAAGGCCATCGCTGTCGCGAAAAGTTTTTATACCACTTTCGGCACTGATTCCCGCTCCAGTTAAAACCACTAATTTCTTTTTTATCATTATCATGTTGTTTTGTCACTAATCCACAAATTTACTATAAATCCGTTTTCAAACTGCCGTTAAGTGAATTTGTAAAAATATAATGGACGCAGATGACGCGGATGTAAACGGATTGTCGCAGATTTTTAATCCTATAAAAAAATAAATCTGTGAATCTGTGGCTATTCTTCTTCAACTAATAAATTTGTGAATTTGTGGTTGTTTTCTTTTTACTATTTTTGCCAAAAAAACTTCACAATGATTGATGTCGATTACCTTAATTTCCTTGAAAATATTCTAACAGACAACCGTAAAGAGAAATTCCTCAAAGTATTAAAAAACAGAACCAATCATTTTACCATTGCTGTCGAAGATATTTTCCAGATGCACAATACGAGTGCGGTAATGCGCAGTTGTGAGGTTTTTGGAATTCAGGAATTGAACGTAATAGAACAGCGTTACGGTAAAAGTATTGATAAGGAAATTGCAATGGGTGCCCAGAAATGGGTTGATATTAATACTTTTGACAGTATTACGGATTGTTTGGATACAGTGAAGAACAAAGGTTACCAAATCATTGCGACTACGCCACACGATAATGACTGTTTACTAGAAGATTTTGACATTTCGAAACCGAGTGCCTTATTTTTTGGAACTGAGCGTGATGGATTGTCGGAGGAAATTTTAAAGCGTGCCGATGGATTCCTTAAAATTCCAATGGTAGGTTTTACCGAGAGTTTGAATATCTCTGTTTCGGCAGCAATAATCATTCAAGATTTGACAAATCGACTACGAAAATCAGATATTGACTGGCATTTGTCTGAAGACGAAATTCTAGTAAAACGTTTAGCTTGGGCAAAGAACTCCATTAAAGATATCAAAAGAATTGAAGCGCGTTATTTGGAGGATAATCCAAGATAGTGTAAATGTATTGTAGACTAGTTTTAACTATTAACAGAGTCAGTGCGAGGAACGACACGTTGGCCGCGGAGAAATCAATCTCATGCAGTACTTCAACAAGGGGGGGGAAAGATGTGGATTAAAGAAACCGCGTTAAAAACGCTACGATTTGTTTTCTAATTAAAGAAGGTACTCGTCACAGACGAGCACCAGAGGGGATGTAGAATTAGTGCTTTTGCGTATTATTTTGTTTTAATTTTCAAATCATAACAAGCAATTCTTTTTCCATCGTCATAATCATAGCCTAAATTTGGAACATCTGGCGACCACCAAATTTCTTTTAATCCTAAAGTTCCAACTTTAAGCACATAAGTTGTGGCGACTAATCCTTTTTCCTCATACATTCCGTGAAAAGGATAAGTTATATTTATTCGCCTGCCATTCAATACAGAACTTTGAGTTACAGTTTTTTTATTAAAATCAAATGTATGAAAAGTTAATTCGTCTTTTGTTATAATACTACCATTAGGCATTTCAATATCGTAATTGTCACTACTGTAAGTAAATTTTTTTTGACCTGCGTATTTACTGCTGCTTTCTGACGTGCTATTGTCAGTTTCAAACTCATTCAGATCGGGCGGTTTTTGTTTGTTTTCAGGTTGATTTTCTAAATTTAGATATTTTTTTTGTTCTGTTTCAATCGAAAAATAATTTTTGGTTCCGTAAAAACCTAAAATTAGAAATATAATACCGGCTATAATTAGATGGTTTTTATTCACGACTTTTTTTTGTATTAATGACAACATTTTGCAGTTACTCCTAGTTGCGGAAGAGCGAATTGCGATTTCTCCTCTAAAATAGTTTTTTTTTCGTAGAGTAAATGTTTCGGCTAATAAAATCATGCATTTAGACTATACCGTTGTTATATGCTTGTTCTTTTGGTTGCTTTTTCGTGCAAAGGAGTAGTGTAAATGCTTTATAGACTAGTTTTAACTTAGCGGAGTGATTGACAGGAACGAAATGTTCGCCGCGGCGAAAGCAATCTCATGCAGTATTTTGACAAAGTAAGACATAGCTATTCTCATAATCTTGTCTTTCCGACGAAGGAGGAATCTCACCCAATATTTCAGCTATTTTAAGAAAAAAACTTACTGTTTAGGAAACACTCTAAGCAACTCGCAGAATTTTTGCCATCTTTCGACCTTTGGCTAATTCATCTACTAATTTATCTAACAACCGAACTTGTTGCGTTAACTTATTTTCGATTTCCTCTATCCTATAGCCACAGATTACACCAGTAATTAGATGCGCATTAGGATTTAATGTAGCATCATGAAAGAATTGTTCAAAGGTTACTTTTTCTTCAATGAGTTCTTGCAGTTTTTTTTCATCATAACCAGTTAACCACTCTATTACTTGATGCAACTCTTCTTTGGTTCTGTTTTTCTTCTCCACTTTTGTTACATAATGAGGATATACTGAACCGAATGTCATTTTTGCAATTCGTTCATCGTGATGGCTTGTACTATTCATGCTATGTGTTTCTTTAAATCTAAGTTACAAAAAAATGGCGTAAGCTCATCGCGATGCGCGACGCAATCCCATCAAATATTTCGGCAAAGTAAGGGGAAGATAATGATTTAATAAACTGCGTTAAAAACGCTGCGATTTGTTTTCTTATTAAAGTAGGTACTCGTCGCAGACGATCACTAGAAGGGGTTTGCGCAGCAGCTATACTTTGCGGAGCGGGGTTTTGTTATTTGTGCTACGCAAGCAACGTAATCCTAGCTGTTTGCAATAGATTTTTTTAATTGATTATTCAATTCTTGGATAAATTCTTTTCGTTCAATTAATTCGTTTAATTCGCTTTCGAATGTCCTTATATTACTGATTTTCGGAAAAGATATTTTTCTTTTTGCAATAGAATTAGATATTACAATATTTACATAATTATATGTCAGAATTAGTTTTTGAATGTAATCAGTCTTAATAATCTTTAATCCTAATTTATTAGCTGTTCTTTCATTCAGAATATATGAAGTCCCTTTTATTTTGACAGATGTATTATTGTTCTTTTCACAGGTTTCCATTAAATTCAATATTCCTTCTAAATATTTTTGAAGTATAAATTTAGTTCGCTGTGTACCATTTAAATTTTTATTTATCACAAAAACGTAGTCGAATAGTGAACCTCCATGAATTATTATTTTTCCGTTTTTTTCTTTTTCTGCAATAAAAAGGGTTGAATAATATATCAATTTTCCGTTTTTTTTAAGTTTAGGAGTATCTAAGAAAGGTGCAATTATAGAAAGTGTGATTGTTATTGATATAAGTAGCAGTAAATGCAAACCACTAAGTATTGATAATGCTAACACTATTAGATTAAAAAATAAAGCAACCACTCCAATTTTTATTTGAATTTGGTTTTGTTCTTTCCTCGATTTTAAGTAGTAGTTATGCTGCATTTTATATAATTACAAATTAGTATATACTGCTGATTTTATCAGACATACCACCACAAAATTGGGTAGATATGTCTTATAACGTCAGACTTTATTGATTTCAAATATATAAATTAATCGGTGATAATATTGATGATAGTATATCGATTCAAAATAATTTCATTTTAAACGTTGTCCTTACGGGGAACTGCAATCATGTTCTTTGTATTACAAAATACTTAGTCCCGACAGTATAGTAAATCCTTGTGGGGCTTTCGTTTTTCCCCATAAGATTGTAACGTTTGGCTGGATTAGCTCCTGAAAAAAACAACAAAAAAATCCCCAACTACTTTCGTAATTGGGGATTGTATTATTTATGGCTGTTTTTCAAAACCTGAAAACAGTAACAGAAAAGGAGTTACTATTTTACAACAACCCATTGACCAGTAGCGATTAAGCTTTCGGCTTTTTTGTATTTCATTTCTTGTGTTTGACCGTTAGCCACATTTTGAATAGTAACGGTATCGTTACGATTAATTTTCGGCATTTCTCTTACTATAGTTTCAGTAACTTGTCGTTGTTGCGTTTCACCGGCTTCACGATTTGCACTTTCACTATTTGGAATTTCATCTTTGCTTAATTGCAAATTTTCTTTTGGACGAACTTCTTCTCTAGCTTCTTGAATTTCTGGAGCACTTTGTTGCGGTAAATCCCCTTTGAATAAGAATGAAATTACTTCTTTATTTACACCGTTCAACATAGCGTTGAAAAGGTTAAATGCTTCAAATTTATAGATAAGCAAAGGATCTTTTTGTTCGTGAACGGCAAGCTGAACGGATTGTTTCAACTCATCCATTTTACGCAAGTGCTTTTTCCAAGCTTCATCAACGATCGATAAAGTGATGTTTTTCTCGAAATCAGCAATAAGTTGTTTTCCTTCCGTCTCGTATGCTTTTTTCAAATCAGTAACCACGCTCAATGATTTCACACCGTCAGTAAATGGTACTACGATACGTTCAAACTGGTTGTTTTTATCTTCGTATACATTCTTGATAATAGGAAACGCTTCTCTTGCGCTACGTTCTGTTTTCTCTTGGTAGTATTTTAATGCTTCTTTATATACTTTTCCTGTCAATTCGATGTCAGTCATTTTCATGAAATCAGGCTCACTAACTGGAGATGTGATTGAGAAGTAACGAATCACGTCAAATTCAAAGTTTTTGAAGTTATTCGTTGCTTTTGCGTTTTGGATAATTAGCTCGCAAGTATCGTATAACATGTTAGCGATATCTAGTTTCAAACGCTCTCCAAATAAAGCATGACGACGACGTTTGTAAACTACTTCACGTTGTGCATTCATCACATCATCGTATTCCAACAAACGTTTACGAACACCAAAGTTGTTTTCTTCTACTTTTTTCTGTGCACGTTCGATAGATTTGGTCATCATAGAATGCTGAATCACTTCGCCTTCTTCAAGTCCCATTCTATCCATTACTTTGGCTACTTTTTCAGAACCAAATAAACGCATCAAGTTATCTTCAAGAGACACATAGAATTGTGAACTTCCTGGATCTCCTTGACGACCAGCACGACCTCTTAACTGTCTGTCAACACGACGTGAATCGTGACGTTCTGTACCTACAATCGCAAGTCCACCAGCTGCTTTTACTTCGGCAGATAATTTAATATCGGTTCCACGACCAGCCATATTAGTTGCGATAGTAACCACTCCGGCTTTACCTGCTTCTTCTACGATTTGCGCTTCTTGTTTGTGCATTTTTGCATTCAAGACATTGTGTGCAACACCTCTCATTTTAAGCATACGACTTAGTAATTCAGAAATCTCAACAGAAGTAGTACCAATAAGAACTGGCCTTCCTGCATTTGATAATTGTGTTACATCTTCAATAACCGCATTAAACTTTTCACGAGTCGTTTTATAAATAAAATCCTCTTTGTCTTGTCTTGCCATTGGTCTGTTAGTAGGAATTTCTACTACATCCAATTTGTATATTGTCCATAACTCACCTGCTTCAGTTACAGCAGTACCAGTCATACCGGCAAGTTTGTTGTACATTCTAAAGTAATTCTGTAATGTAACCGTAGCAAAAGTTTGAGTTGCAGCTTCGATTTTTACATTTTCCTTAGCTTCAATCGCTTGGTGTAATCCGTCAGAATAACGACGACCATCCATGATACGACCTGTTTGCTCATCAACAATCATGATTTTGTTGTCCATGATTACATACTCTACATCTTTTTCAAAAAGACTGTATGCTTTTAAAAGTTGAGTCAAAGTGTGAATACGTTCACTTTTTATTCCGAAATCTTGGAATAGTCTTTCTTTTTCCTCTGCTTCAGCATCTTTGTCTAATTTTTTCTTTTCGATAGCGGCAATTTCAGTTCCAATATCTGGAAGAACGAAAAAGTCAGAATCAGTATCTCCTGAAAGGAATTTAATTCCGTTATCAGTTAATTCAACCTGATTGTTTTTTTCTTCAATTACAAAATACAATGCTTCATCAATCTTGTGCATTTCGCGATTGTTGTCTTGCATGTAAGAGTTCTCCGTTTTTTGAAGCAATTGTCTGATTCCTTCTTCACTTAAAAACTTAATTAAAGCTTTGTTTTTAGGTAAACTTCTGTATGCTCTTAAAAGCAAGAATCCACCTTCTTTAGTGTTTCCGTCTTTAAGTAATTTTTTAGCTTCTGATAAAAAACCATTTGCTAATTGACGTTGTAAACTAACTAAGTTTTCAATTTTTGGTTTCAATTCGTTGAATTCATGACGATCTCCTTGTGGTACTGGACCAGATATAATAAGCGGAGTTCTAGCATCATCAATCAATACAGAATCGACCTCATCGACAATCGCATAATTGTGTTTTCTTTGTACCAAGTCATCAGGCGAATGCGTCATGTTATCTCTAAGATAATCAAAACCAAATTCGTTATTTGTACCGTATGTAATATCAGAATTGTATGCTTTTTTTCTTCCTTCAGAACTTGGTTGGTGGTTGTCAATACAATCAACAGTCATACCGTGAAATTCGAATAAAGGCGCTTTCCACGTGCTATCACGTTTAGCCAAATAGTCATTCACTGTTACTAAATGCACTCCGTTTCCAGTTAATGCATTTAAGTATATTGGTAAAGTTGCTACTAATGTTTTTCCTTCACCCGTTTGCATCTCTGCTACTTTTCCTTCGTGAAGTACCATTCCTCCAATTAATTGAACATCATAATGAATCATGTCCCAAGTAATTTCTTTTCCGGCAGCGTTCCATTTGTTTTGCCAGATTGCTTTGTCCCCTTCAAGGCTAACGTAAGCTTTATTTCCAGAAAACTCTCTGTCCATAGCAGTTGCTGTTACAGCAATTTCTGAGTTGTCTTTGAAACGTCTTGCTGTTTCCTTTACCACTGCAAAGGCTTCAGGAAGAATTTCCATTAAGGTTTTCTCAGATAATTCGTAAGCTTCTTTTTCTAAGGCATCGATTTCAAGATAGATGTCTTCTCTTTTATCAATATCTTCAACCGCTTCAACATCAGCTTTAAGCGCTGCTATTTTAGCATCGATTCCAGCACGGTTTAGTTTGATTTTTTCCTTAAAAAAGTAAGTGCGCTCTCTTAACTCGTCATGTGAAAGGGCAATAAGACTAATTTCAAAAGACTTGATTTTGTCAAGATAAGGTTGCAAAGCTTTAACATCTTTCTCGGACTTATCTCCAACAAAGGCTTTAATAATGCTATTTATGAAACTCATAATATGTTTGTATTTCTAATTTATTTAAAGTGTAAATTTAACCAAAAAAAAAGCCTCTTTTGAGACTTTTTCTTTGATTATTTTTTAATATTCATCCTCATTCCAAAGATAATCTTCGTCTGTAGGGTAATCCGGCCAAATTTCTTCCATCGACTCATATATCTCACCTTCGTCTTCAATAGACTGTAGGTTTTCTACCACTTCTAACGGAGCTCCTGCACGTATAGCGTAATCAATAAGTTCGTCTTTGTTAGCAGGCCACGGTGCATCACTTAAATAAGATGCTAATTCTAATGTCCAATACATTTTTTGTCGGTTTAGTTTTGTGCAAAAATAAAAATTTTACCGAAAAAGGCAAGTAAAAATCTATTTATTTTTAAAAAAAGTTAAGAACGTTTTTGTTTTAGTGTTCAGTATTGGGTTTTTTAGTTTTCAGTTTGCAACTGATTACTATTTTTCTGCTAACTGATTACTTACGCGGAATCCATTTAACTTCCTCAGCGTGCAAGTCATGAGACAATTTTCGTGCCAATACAAAAAGGTAGTCAGAAAGTCGGTTCAGGTACTTAATCGCGATTTCAGCGACTGGTTCATTATGGCTTAAATGCACGGCAAGGCGCTCTGCGCGTCGGCATACGCATCGTGCGATATGACAATATGACACAGTAGTATGTCCGCCAGGTAAGACAAAATGAGTCATTTGTGGAAGTGCGTCTTCCATAGTGTCGATTTCATTTTCTAATAACTCGGTATCAGTTTCAGTGATTCCAAGATTTTTAAGACGTAACTCGCCATTTTTCATTACCTCTTTTTCAGGAGGAGTGGCTAGAATAGCACCTACGGTAAACAAGCGATCTTGAATTTCAATTAGAATCGTTTTGTAGTGTGCATCCATATCTTGATCACGAATTAATCCAATATGTGAATTTAATTCGTCTACAGTTCCATAACTTTCAATTCTAATATGGTCTTTAGGAACTCGTGTCCCTCCAAAAAGTGACGTTGTTCCTTTATCACCAGTTTTAGTATATACTTTCATATGCTGTTTATTTGTTTATTCGTGGATTTGCTTGTTTTTTCAAGGAACACCAAATTTACTTTATTAATTCCACTATGGCGTTAACAAATCGTTCTAAGGAACCTTCACTTAGGTTAAAATACAAATCAGGTTCAATGCATTCCACTTCCATGAGATGCAATTCATTGTCTATTACAATTCCGTCGACTCTGGCATATAACAATTTTCCAGTAAATGTATCGACAATTTTTTGCGCTTTGGCTATAAGTTCGGCATCAGGATGTCTTAGTCTGTATGTACCTCCAAACTGTACTTGAATCCTAAAATCACCTGGGACAGGTTTCTTATTGACTGCGTGGGAGAATTTTTTATTAAAGAATACAAAGGATGTTTCGCCTACGGTTTGAATTTCAGGCATAAACTGCTGTATTAGCAATTCTTTTTCGGAAGCGATGCTTTTATATTGGGTATTTATTTTTTCAGATTCGGCTGTTTCAAATACTTCAGTTAGATAAGATCCTGCAGAAAAGGCAGGTTTTATAACCGCTTTTTTCCAATGGGACGGTATAAGTGCTTTTAGATTTAGGTCAGTGGTTTTATCTATAAATAGGGTAGGGAGTATTTTGATTCCTAGCTGTTCCATTTCACGCAAATAAAACTTGTGTTTATTCTGTTTTATGATGGCAATAGGATTGAGTGTTTTAATTCCTGATTTTTCTATTTGGTCAAGCCAAAGGTTGAATTCGGTTTCTTTTTCAAAATAATCCCAGGTATTTCGAAAAACCAAATAGTCAAAATCACTCCAGTTTATACTTGCATCATCCCAAATTACGGCGGTTGCAGTAATATTGTGTTTGGCGAGTTCTGGAATTAAAAGTTGGTCTTGTGGCGTTAATTCAGGTAGCTTTTCGCAGGTTAGTAAGGCTATTTTCATTTTCTAATAGGGTAATGGGTTAGTGGATTCTATTTTGGAAACGATTCACCTAGCCCGGATAGAAGTGAAAATCCGTTTTTATCCTGACTCAGTTCAGGATAAAAAAGATTGTAGCGGATAGCCGGAAAAAGCTCCTAATAAAACTATTTTGTAGTGTCACTTTCAATCATACCATCACGCAAACGGATTATTCTATGGGCGTATGCGGCAACTTCCTCTTCGTGAGTCACTAAAATAACGGTATTACCTTCGGCATGAATGTCATTAAAAAGTTTCATAATCTCTTCGGAGGTTTTACTGTCTAAGTTTCCTGTAGGTTCATCAGCAAGAATGATAGACGGTTTATTTACTAAGGCTCTGGCAATGGCCACACGCTGGCGCTGCCCACCCGATAATTGATTGGGTTGGTGATCCATTCTGTCGCCAAGATTAACTTGTTCTAATACTTCGGAAGCGCGAGCGGTTCGTTCTGATTTAGAATATCCGGCGTAAATCATAGGTAAAGCGACATTGGCCAGTGCCGTGGTACGGGGTAGCAGGTTGAAAGTTTGAAAAACAAAACCAATCTCTTTATTTCTGATTTCGGCTAGTTCATCGTCTTTTTGCTTGCTTACATCTTGCCCGTTAAGAATATATGTTCCAGATGTAGGCGTGTCCAAACAACCTAAAAGATTCATCAAGGTAGACTTTCCAGAACCAGAAGGTCCCATCAGCGCTACATATTCGCCTTTATTAATTTCTAAATCAATACCTTTCAGTACATAAATAATCTCGTTACCAAGGACAAAATCTCTTTTGATATTGGTTATTTTTATTAATGGATTTGACATTGTTATTTGCAATTGATGAATTATGGTTTTTGAATTTTAAAAGTACAAAACACTTTTGAATTATAAGTAAGTTGCTTAAAATACATTTTTGTTACAAAAAAATAGAGGATAGCGTTTTTTATCTTTTAAGCAGTGCCTTTCTATTTATAGAGGGAATTAATGGCATTACTTGGCCCGCTGCTGTGAGATACTACACTATAATATAGAGCGCCTTGACTACTCGCTGTAATAGTAGCCGTTTTATGGACGAATAGTTGGAAAATAGGTGAATGTTATGCTGCTTCGTTGCTCTGGATCTGGTGTTAATTCCAATTTATTTCACAATTTTAGGAATTGTTTATATAATTAACATGTTTATATTGAATGCAATACAATCCGCTGTACATTCGCTTTATAATATTTAATAAATATAAAATCAAACATTATGAAAAGTACAAATTTAGTATTAGGAATGGCAGTTATAGCCTTAGGATTTACATCTTGTAAAGACGAAAAAACAGAAGCAGCAAACAAAACAGTTGAATCTTATGTTGTTTATGTTGACTCATTAGAAAATGTAGCTCCAGAAGATGCTAAAGCAAACTGGTCTGCAATCGAAGCTACTTATGAAGTAAGAAGCAGCCAAGCGGAAACAGCACTTTCAGATTTAAAAGAAAGCGAAGAAGCAAAAGCAAAAATCGAAGCAAGTAGAGCAAAATATGCTGCATTGCAAGCTAGAATGAAAGCAGAGATGGAAGCTTCAGCTCCAAATTCTAAACAACAAATGAGAAATTCATTGTTTGGTGAAGGAAAAATTGGTGACGATATGAATTTTGACTGGGTAAATAAGGATAACATCCTTAGTGTATACAGACAATTTATTCATACTGCTGAAGATAATAAAGACAACTATTCTCGTGAAGACTGGGATGAAGTTAAATTGATGTATGAAGCATTAGATAGTAGAAAAAATACTGTTGAAAAAGAAGGTCTTTCTTCTTCTGATAACAAAGAAATTGCAGGTTTAAAATTCAAATTTGGTCCACTGTTAAAAGTTAACAGAATGGGTGCTAAATCTGAAGAAATGAAAGAAGCTAAGCAATAAGGCTTTACTAATTCATGTTGAAAAAAAGACGGTCAGGGATGGCTGTCTTTTTTTATGGATTAAACTCTTATGGTAAAATGTTCCTTTGGTTGTTCATACCTAAAACAAACAAACCCCCATTGAAACGTATCAATAGTTACTGTAACTTTTGGGTGTTTTTTTATCGTTTCCCAAGCTTCCTCCATTCCTGGAGACCAGTGTATATCATCAAAAACCCATACCGTATCATTAGTTATTGTGGGCAATAAAAGTTCAAAGTAGTCTAATGTTGCCTGCTTCTGATGGTTGCCGTCGAAATAGATTAAGGAAAAGTGCTGCGTTGAAGTATTCGCTTTTTCTAAATAACTACGAAACTCACTTACTACAAATTCTACATTGGTTAAACCAAATTTTTCTAATTGCTCTTGGGCAATTTTTGATGTTTCTGGACAACCTTCAAGTGTCGTTATTTGTGCTTTCGGGTTTCCCAAAGAAATTACAGATGTTGCTAATCCTAATGAAGTGCCTATTTCTAAAACAGCGTCTACTTGAAAATAATTACTAACTCGAAACAATAATTCCCCTCGTTTCTGTGTTATTCCGGCTGTTTTAGCAATCTTGGCGATTTCTCTTTTATTGGATTTAAAGATTTTAGAACCAGCGCCAAAATCAGTAACCTCAATTGTGTTTTTATTTTCTAAAAGTGCCTTTCGATAGTCTTTTAAAAGCTGGTATTCCGGTTTTGGCTTAATGTCGTAAAAACATTTTGTAATCAAAGTGAATACAAAAGGGGAGTGTACGGCATGCTCATTCTTAGAGTGCCAAAGGAATTTTAGATAAGATTTGATTTGGAATAGCATGCTTTAATTAGATATCAGTCAAAAAAAGAAGATTTTTTAAGAGAGTATAAAGGTGTAAATATAGGAGAATTTCTGGGCTAAAAAAAACGGATTTTTTGTACCTCTCATTACTAATTTCGTATGGATAAATTTAAAGGACGCAGAAAATAAGAAACGAACCAAAGAGTATCGAAAAAGGAGAAGTCAGCCTGATCAGGTTTGGCTTTAAAAACGCAGCACAATAGACTGCATAGGCATGATGTATTTTTCTTGGGACAAGGTATAGGACAAGTGAAGTAGTGATTATAAACCAACCTAGTACTGAGAACACTTCTGGATATTTTGAAAAATCTGCATATATTATCAATGCTGCAGCCGGAATCATCCGAATTGTAATTTCGGCGTAATTGATGAAATTTGTACTACCAGCTTTACCTATAATTGCTCTTGCCTTTGATGGGTAAAAAAGCATAAGGAAACCAGCGCTAATTAAAAAACATCCAAACAGGATTACTATCCATTTTGAAAGTAGTACCATAATCGTTTTTGCTTAATTGGGTTACAATGTACTTTCTTTTATTTCTTTTTCCAAAAGTGATAAAAGAAGCTCTTGATTTCTCTGCGAATTTGTATTTAATGCTTCTTGTCTTTTAAATCGAGAAAGTTTGTCTCTGTTTACGGTCGTAGCTTGCATTAGTGCGTATATGAGTAGCGTGAGTAATATTTCTGGGAGGTTGGGTTTTTATATAAAAAAACAAACCCCAACATTTCTAGCATTACTGCTAAAAGTGTTGGGGTTGTACATAATACAAAAGAAGGGCTTTTTTATCCCTCAATCTTTGCGCTCAGTTCAAACCAGCGTTCTTCTCTATCTTCAATTTTATTGTTGATATTTTCGAGTTCTTTTGCTTTTTTTGATATGTCGTTATCTGGTACTTTTCCGTCCGTGAATAATTGCTCGATTGCAATTTTTTGAACTTCTAAATCCTTAATTTCTTTTTCTATTTTCTGATATTCTTTTTGCTCGTTGAAAGTCAAATTCCCTGTAGGGTTGTTTTGTTTCCAGTCTTTCTTCTCCGCTTTGTTTTCCTCTTTTTGAGCCACATCTGTACTGTCTTCGTAGGCTCTAAAATCAGAATAGTTTCCAGGGAAATCTTCGACCACACCATCACCTCTAAAGATAAATAAGTGATCTACAATTTTATCCATGAAATACCTATCGTGAGAAACCACTAGTAAACATCCAGGATAGTCAAGCAAGAAACTTTCTAATACATTTAACGTAACAATGTCCAAATCGTTTGTTGGCTCATCGAGAATCAAGAAGTTAGGATTCTGAATCAAAACAGTACACAAGTACAAACGTTTCAATTCCCCACCGCTCAATCGATCTACAAAATCATATTGTTTTTTGGCATCAAAAAGAAAACGTTCTAATAATTGTGAGGCCGAAATCATTCTTCCCTTCATCAACGGAATAAATTCTCCGTATTCCTTGATCACATCAATTACACGTTGTCCCGGTTTTGGGTTAATCCCGCTTTGAGTATAATAACCTACTTTTATGGTTTCACCAATCACCACTTTTCCACCATCAAGCGGAAGTGATCCGGTCAATAAGTTCAAAAAAGTTGATTTTCCTGTTCCGTTTTTTCCGATGATTCCAATACGCTCTCCCGGTTGAAAGTCGTAACTAAAATTATCCATGATCACATGATCCTTGAATTTTTTGGAGATTTTGTGAAGCTCGATAATCTTGCTTCCCATACGCTCCATGTTGATTTCAAGTTCCACCTTGTTTTCCTTACGGCGACTTTGTGCTTTTTCTTTAATGTCATAGAAGTCATCCTGACGCGATTTAGATTTAGTCGTTCTCGCTTTTGGCTGACGTCGCATCCACTCTAATTCTTTTACGAAAAGGTTTTGAGCCTTGTCCACACTTGAATTTTCGGAAGCAATGCGTTCTTCTTTTTTCTCTAAGTAGTAAGAGTAGTTTCCTTTGTATGAATATAATTTTCCATTATCTAGTTCGATGATTTCGTTACAAACACGCTCTAAAAAGAAACGGTCGTGCGTTACCATAAACAAGGTGATATTTTCTTTGGCAAAATAAGCTTCTAACCATTCGATCATCTCTAAATCCAAGTGATTCGTAGGTTCGTCCAGAATTAATAAGTCAGGACGGTTGATCAAAATAATAGCTAGAGACAAACGTTTTTGCTGTCCACCCGAAAGGTTTTTCACCTTTAGTTTGAAGTCTTCCAACTTTAGTTTGAACAAAATTTGCTTGTATTGGGTTTCAAAATCCCATGCATTGTGTTGATCCATTCCGTCAAAAGCTTTTTGGTAGGCTTCTTCGTCTTCTGGGTTTTCCAATGCTTTTTCGTAGGCTTCAATTACTTTTAACGTTTCATTATCTGAGGCGAAAATACTTTCCTCAATGGTTAGTTCGTCCTGTAGATTGTTGTTTTGAGACAAGAAAGCCATTTTGATTCCTTTTCTCAAAACCACCTGTCCAGTATCTGATTCGTCCAAGCCATTAATGATACTCATTATGGTGGTTTTTCCCGAACCGTTTTTGGCTATAAAGGCAATTTTCTGGTCTTTACTAATCCCAAAAGAGATGTTTTCAAAAAGAGTTCTCTCTCCGTAGGATTTCGAGATATTTTCAACTGATAAGTAATTCATGCGTGTAACTAGATGTATTTGTTATGATTAGGGCTTTTTTTGCTGTATAAAGGCTACTTAAATTGCTAATTATTAGACGCCAAAAAAAAACCACCGTGCAAAGGTAGTTTATTATTTTTAGGTTAAAATTATTTGGAAAGAAGAACTTTCTCTAATTCAGCCACTTTAAGGAGATTCGATCAATCTTGCGAGTCAACGGTCATCGTTTGTGTGATGTTTTTGCCTCTAACTTAAAGCAATTTCAATAAAGCAAGTACAATACCAACTAAACCACCCACAACAGCACCATTCAAGCGAATGTATTGCAAATCATTGCCGACTTTATCTTCAATTTGCTCAACCAATTCTTTATTGTTGAGCTTCATCATGCTGGAGCGAACCATATTTCCTATTTCACTATGGAATTTTACCAACATTTCTGAAATGGTTTGACGTATCCAAATGTTTATTTTTTTCTGAGCCGCTGCATCTTCTTGCAAATCGGCTAACATGCTATTTAGTTTAGAAATCAAAAATTGCATTAGTGGTGTGTCATTATTTTCTAGCTGGGCTGAAAGAGTTTCTTTGGAGCGACGCAATAACGTATGTATTAGTTTTTCCTCTTCCACATGTTGCATAACGCGTTCTTTTAGATTCTGGATTATGGAAGTTGATTTCTCATCGCCCGAAGTTAGTTCTTTAGCAAATTCAAGAATCCAGTTGTCAAATTTGGTTCGAATGGGATGATTCGCATCCGATTTTGCTTCTGAGATTAACTCTTTTGCTTTATCAAGAAGTTCATCTGCGATTAGATTTAAATCAATTCCGCCGCTTTTCTCAGCTATAAATAAGGTGGCTTTTTTGAAAAATCCTTTATCCGAATATTCTTCTGCTGCAGTTTTAAGCTTAGAGAGCAGTAGTTTTTTTGTCTCGGGATTAGTTATAGATTTAGAACTTTCGTCAATAATTAACTCCCAAATTTGATGGTGATCGCCGTTTTTAATGGATTTTTCTAACCAAGTTCCCAGCGGGGAAGCTAGGTCTATACCGCTAATCTGCTCTCTTAGTATTTTTTGTAAGGCATCTGCAAATTTTGGGTTGTCTAATTCATTTGTGAATTTTAATACTATGTTTTGAATTAGACTAATCGCATTTTGTTGGTTTTTGGGTTGTTGGATGAAGTCCAAAATAGTTTTAGCTAAGTCCACTTCGTTTAATTTCTCGGCAATAACGGCCGGGGAAAGCCATTTATTAGTCACTAGATCGACTATTCCTTCGGTTAATTTTTCTCGGTTTTTAGCGATAATGTTCGTGTGCTTGCGGACAAAAGGAATTGGAATTTCATGAAACAAAGCGCTTACTGCAAACCAATCAGCAAATCCACCAATAGTCGCCGCCTCAAAACCTGCCGTGACAATTTTCCATCCCTGATGAGTTAGAATGTCTAAACGTAGCAGCGCTTCAAAAAGCACCAGGCCTCCAAAGGCTACAAGTAAAGAGATCGATCCGAGGTTATTTTTCATGGGGTTTTGTTAGTTTGAAAAAAGTTTTAACAAGTAGAAATGTAAGTAATTATTGTGGAATATTGTTCGCAGAAGCGATTTTTTTTAGATAAAAAAGGGGAGTGATAACTTTGATCTGTAAAAAAACTTTTTATTGTAACAAGAGATTTTTGTTTGTAAAAATGAAAGAGTCGTACTTGGATTATCGGCCTAGATACTCAGACAGATAGGGGCTTAGGTCTAATTGATGCAATTGTTGTGGTATAGCTATAAATGGTTTTCTTGTGAAATTTTCATTGGTTAGATAATATTGCAAACCATTTGGGGTAGTAATACCTTCGATTTGATGAAACGGAAGGGCTATTTTAATTTTTCTTTTATTACCGGAAAAGAAATCTGAATGGTCATAATCATAAAACAAATAGATGAATGGAGACAGTGATTTACTATATCCGCTAAGGACAAGCAGTTTTTTTTCTGTTACAATTGTAGCCGAAGTAATCAGCCCTTTTAGGTTAAAACTGTCTTTCAGTTGGGCACGGTAATTACCAGGAGTTTTAGGGATAGTATATACTGATGTTCTTTTTTGCTTCCATTGTTTTGTAAAAAAATAGATGTTGTCATCTACGACGACAAAGGCTTCACAATCAAAATTAGTCGTGTTTGATTTTAGTTTCGTGAAATCAGTCTGATTGGAATACGAGAATGAAATGGTATCAATTTTTTGAATATTTCCTTCAACCGTGTTCTTTTCAATTCTTAAAATATGCAGGTCTTTTCTGTTTCCCGAGACATTATTTCCAAAGTCGCCAATATAAAAATAGTTGCTGTCTTGCGTAATCTCTTCCCAATCCTTGTTAGATACTTTTTTAAGGGCTATTTTCTTTTGAATCAAACCGCTCGTATCTACACCATAGATGGTAGTGTCAGTATCATCATTAGTCGTCCACAGGATATTATCACTTAATGCTAAACCAGATGTTTCGCGGAGAACAGCTGGCAATTTGACGGAGTACTTCGGTTTTACTTTTGTCGAACGATAGCTGCAGCTTCCATCATTTATAGTCGCTGACGGATTGAAGTTTTTAGACATCGGGTCAGTGCAGCCCGAAATTTGGGCATGTATTTGACTAATCAAAAATAGGGATACTAATAAAAATGCTTTTTTCAATGACTTGGAATAGATTTGTTGCGGTCTTTTGTTTTTCAAAAGTAATTTATTCGCGGGATTAAAATTAGAATTGGGATTGAATCATTAGGTTTTATTTAGACAATTGCTGCTGTATTCTACTTTACCGTTGTGATTTTACATCTTAAAATATATCTTTGAGACATGCAATTGTCAGTAATCATCCTCAACTATAACGTCCGCTATTTCTTAGAATTATGCGTTTTAAGTGTACAAAGTGCTTTAGAGCATATTGAGGGCGAAATAATCGTCGTCGATAACAACTCGGAAGATGATAGTTGCGAAATGATGAAGCAGCGTTTTCCAAATGTAAAACTCATAGAAAACAAAGACAATTTCGGTTTCCCAAAAGGGAATAATATAGGTGTTGCCGCCGCTCAGGGTAAATATATTTGCATCTTGAACCCCGATACCATGGTTGCGGGGGATACTTTTACAAAAGTGTTAGCTTTCGCCGAAAGGCAAGACAACATAGGAATCGTGGGCGTAAAGCTTATCGACGGCGCAGGGAATTTCCTGCCGGAAAGTAAAAGAGGGGTTCCTACGCCTTTTGTCGCCTTTACAAAAATGATGGGGCTGTACAAGCTGTTTCCAAAAGTAAAAGTGCTTGGAAAATACTATGCGCAGCAGCTATCGCAAAATGAAACTGGGAAAGTTGATATTCTGGTGGGCGCTTTTATGCTGATGAAGCGAGATTTGTATCTGGAAATTGGAGGATTTGATGAGAACTGTTTCATGTATTCAGACGACATAGATTTGTCCTATAGAATGCTGTTGAAAGGAAAATCTAATTATTATTATCACGAATCAACAGTGATACACTATAAGGGCGAAAGCACTGTTAAGGATGGGGTTTATGTGAAACGGTTTCAGGAAGCTATGGAGTTTTTCTATAAAAAGCATTTCAAAGTTTCTAAGGTCTTTTCATTTTTTATGCAAGCAGGAATTCTATTTTTTTCTTTAATTAAAATGTTTCAAGGTCAAGCCAAAGAAAAAAAGACAGTAGAGTCTTATATCTTTTATTCTTCTAGTGATGAGTTAATTAACAAAATAGCGCCAAAACTGCAAAAAAAAGTGGTTTTTCACGATTTGAAAACAGAAAAAATGGTAATTTCGTCAAAGATTTCGTTGGGAACTAAGACAGAAATGTTGTTAGATAACAATTGCATTTCTTTTAAAGAGATTATAAATTTTATAGAATCGTTAAAAAACAAGGGGTTATCCTTTAAAGTGTTACCAAAAAACACTGCTTTTTTTATCGGCAGTGATAATTCTAATGAAAGAGGAGCGATTATAAAATTAGAGTGATAAATTACATTAAATGTAATTTATGTTTAAAATATTTAGTAATTTCGCAAACTGAAAACAAAAACGCCTTCTTAGGTTAACAATATGGCAAAATTTGAATTAAAACTTCCTAAAATGGGAGAAAGTGTCGCAGAAGCAACTATTACAAACTGGTTAAAAGAAGTAGGCGACAAAATTGAAGCGGATGAAGCGGTACTTGAAATTGCAACTGATAAGGTTGACAGTGAGGTGCCGAGTGAAGTTTCAGGTATTTTGGTAGAGCAATTATTTGGTAAAGATGATTTAGTTCAAGTGGGTCAAACCATAGCTATTATTGAAACCGAAGGAGGAGAGATGGTTTCAGTTGTTAAAGCAGCTGCCACTTCTGAGGCTGTTGCCGAAGTAACAAAGACTGTTGATGCCGCTAAAGATAGCGTTGCAACACCAGCTGATTTTTCTGATTCTGATAAGTTCTTTTCTCCATTGGTGAAAAACATTGCTTCAGCAGAAGGTGTTTCTGTGGATGAGTTGGAACAGATTAATGGAACAGGAAAAGACGGGAGAGTTACTAAAAATGATATTTTAGAATACATTAAAAATAAAGGAAGCCAAGCGGTTGTTGCTCCAGCAAAAACGGTTGAAGCTCCAAAAGTTGTGCAAGCAGCAGTTCCAGTAGCACAGAAAGCGGCACCTATTTCGGTAAACGGTGGTGATGAGGTTGTTGAAATGGACAGAATGCGTAAGCTTATTGCGGGTTATATGGTCGCTTCAGTACAAACTTCAGCACACGTTCAGTCTTTTATCGAAGTGGATGTGACTAATATTGTGAAGTGGAGAGAAAAACATAAAAATTCTTTCGAAAAGAGAGAAGGGGAGAAGTTGACTTATACTCCAATATTCATGGAAGCGGTGGCTAAAGCATTGAAAGATTTTCCAGGTTTGAATATTTCTGTAGATGGTGATTACATCATCAAAAAGAAAAACATCAATTTGGGTATGGCTGCATCATTGCCTAACGGTAATTTAATTGTTCCTGTGATTAAAAATGCAGACCAATTGAACTTGGTGGGTATGGCGAAAGCGGTAAATGATCTTGGTGGACGTGCTAAAGCAGGAAAATTGAAACCAGACGACACACAAGGTGGAACTTATACGGTTACTAATGTAGGGACATTCGGGAGTGTTTTTGGTACGCCTATTTTGAATCAACCGCAAGTTGGTATATTAGCTCTTGGAGCGATTAGAAAAGTACCGGCAGTTATAGAAACACCAGAAGGTGATTTTATTGGAATTCGTCAAAAAATGTTCCTTTCTCACAGTTACGACCATCGTGTTGTAGATGGAGCGCTAGGAGGTGGTTTTGTAAAACGAGTGGCTGAATACTTAGAAACATTTGATATAAACAGAGATTTGTAATATTGAAATAAATACATAAAAGAGCCCAACAGATTTTTGAAATTTGTTGGGTTTTGTTTTTTAAGAAGAGATTGCCGCATTAAAAAGCTTTGTTTTTTTTGGACGAAATTAATGCTTGATAATTGGTGAAACTCAGCTTTAAAATTTACATTTGTATGATAATAAAAACAAAAAATGGAACTTAAACTTAATAAACCAATTTGCTTTTTTGACCTTGAAACCACTGGAATTGATGTTGGGAAAGACAGAATTGTAGAAATATCAATATTCAAAGTTTTTCCTAACGGAAATAAAGAAAGTAAAACATGGTTAGTGAATCCTACTATTCCTATTCCGGCGCAAACAACGGCTGTCCATGGAATCACGGATGAAAAAGTGGCGAATGAGCCTACTTTTAAGGAGTTGGCTTCACAAGTTCATATCATGATAAAAGACTGTGATTTGGCTGGATTTAATTCTGATCGTTTTGATATTCCTTTGCTGGCAGAAGAATTACTTCGTGCAGGAGTTGATTTTGACATGAAAAATAGTGTCTCTGTTGATGTTCAAACAATTTTTCATAAAAAAGAAGAGCGAACGTTAAGTGCGGCGTTAAAATTTTATTGTGGGCAAAGTTTAGAAAATGCGCATTCAGCGGAAGCGGATACGATGGCGACTTATGAAATATTAAAAGCCCAGTTAGAGCGTTATCCGGATTTACAAAATGACATGAAAGCGTTATCGGAGTTTTCGACAAGAAAGAAAATTGCTGATTTTGCTGGAATGATTGCATTTGATAAAGACGATGAAGAAATTTTTGCTTTTGGAAAACACAAAGGAGTAAAAGTGGATAAAATTTTAGAAACAGAACCAGGCTATTTTAGTTGGATACAAAATGCAGATTTTCCTTTGTATACAAAAAAGGTTTTGACGGCAATTAAACTTAGAAAACTGAATACTAAAAACTAAGTAAATTGATTGGTGAATAGTGAAATAGGCTATTTACTAATTACTAATCACTATAAAGAGATGAAGATAATCTGTATTGGTAGAAATTATGCTAACCACATAGAAGAATTGCAAAATGAACGGCCTACGGAGCCAGTTATTTTTATGAAGCCCGATTCGGCGATTTTATTAAAGCAACATCCTTTTGTCATTCCTGAATTTTCGGAAGATATTCATCATGAAATTGAAATTATTGTTAAAATAAATAAGGTTGGGAAATACATAGAACCAAAGTTTGCTCATAAGTATTATGAGGAGATTAGTGTAGGGATTGATTTTACCGCTAGAGACTTACAAGCTAAGCTAAAAGCGAAAGGATTGCCTTGGGAAAAAGCCAAAGCATTTGACGGTTCTGCTGTAATTGGAGATTTTTTACAAAAAGAGCAATTTAGTTCGTTAGAAAATCTTACTTTTGAGTTAACCAATAACGGTAAAACAGTTCAAATCAGTAATTCTAGCTATATGTTGTGGAAAATTGATGAGCTTATTTCGTATGTTTCTCAGTTTTTTACATTAAAAATAGGAGATATTATTTTTACGGGAACACCTGAAGGGGTTGCTGCTGTAAAATCAGACGACGTTTTGGAGGGATTTTTAGAGGGACAGAAACTATTTAGAATACAAGTAAAATAATGGCTTTAAACTACAACCTTGCAAAAGTGTACGCACTTTCAGATAATGACCCGGAATTTGTAAATGAAATTCTAACGTTGTTCGTTACTGAAGTTCCAGAGGATTTATCTCAAATCAAAGAAGGAATTAAAAAGAAAGATCATAAGCATGCCTATGCTTATGCGCATAAAATTAAACCAACTCTAGACTTACTGGGGTTAAATGTTGCCTTTGAAGAAATTCTTCAAGTGGAAGCGTGGACGAAAATTGAAGGAAAAAGAAAAGATATAGATCATACTTTTAAGAGCATAAAGTCTCAGGTTAAAGATGCAATCAAAGAAATAAAAAAGGATTTTGATCTGTAAAGCACCATCAATCCTTATTTTTTAAACGCTAAAATTCAACATTCAAATTATTTGGATGTTGAATTTTAGGTATAAAGCAAATCCTAAATCCAGATCAAAAAAATGAAAGCAACCATAGTTACTATAGGCGATGAAATTTTAATTGGGCAAATTGTTGATACGAATTCGGCTTTTATAGCCAAATCATTAGATAAAATTGGAGTCGAAATCAGCGAAATGATATCGATTAGCGACGATAAACAGCATATTCTGGATACGTTTTCAACCCTTCAAAACACGGTAGATTTAGTGATTATTACCGGAGGTCTGGGGCCTACAAAAGATGATGTTACTAAAAAGACCTTTTGTGATTATTTTGAAGATGAATTAGTTGTGAATCAATCTGTTTTGGTACATGTTACTGAGATGATCGAAGGTTTCTATAAGCGAACGATTACTCAAATCAACAAAGATCAGGCGCTTGTCCCTTCAAAATGTACTGTTTTGCACAATGCTGTGGGAACTGCTCCAGGAATGTGGATGAAAAAAGAGAACACTGTATTTATTTCGCTGCCTGGAGTTCCTTATGAAATGAAATATCTGGTAGAAAGCGAAATAATTCCTAAGGTGGTGCGAGAGTACAGTCGTCCCTATATTATACATAAAACAATTCTTACTTACGGGCAAGGAGAGAGTCTAGTTTCGGAACGAATTGAAGATTGGGAAAACAGTCTTCCGGAGTTTTTGAGGCTGGCCTATTTACCGAGCCCTGGAAAAGTTCGTTTGCGTCTTTCCGCGCGAGGTACGAACAAAGTACTATTAGAAAATGCATTGGAGCAATATGTTAGTTCTTTAGATGCGATTATAAATGATATAATAGTTGGTTTTGAGGAGGAGGAAACAATCGAGTTCTTAGTGGGAAAGATGTTGAAACAACAACAAAAAACACTGGCTACTGCTGAAAGTTGCACCGGAGGTGCGATTGCATCGATATTAACTTCAATAGCGGGTGCTTCTGCGTATTTCAAGGGTAGTGTCGTTTCGTATGCTACGGAGGCTAAAACAGACGTGCTAGGGATTCCTGAGAGCTTGATAAAAGAGTTTTCTGTAGTAAGCAAAGAAGTTGCTTCGGCGATGGCTTTACGGGTAAAAGAAATTATGAATACTGATTATGCGATTGCGACAACTGGAAACGCTGGTCCGACAAAAGGGGATGAAAATGCCGAAATTGGCACTGTCTTTATCGCTTTGGCAACGCCAAATGAAGTTATTGTCGAAGAATATAATTTTGGCCAACCCCGTGAGAAAGTGATAGATAGAGCGGTGATTAAAAGTTTAGAGTTATTGAAGAAAGAAATTTTTAAAAATGTCCTATAATTTTGTTGGTTTATAGGTTTATTTTTCTTTTCTTTGCACCCTGATTTTGAATAACGATAAAAGATAAGCATAATGTCAAGAGTTTGTGACCTTACAGGTAAAAGAGCGATGGTAGGAAATAACGTTTCTCACGCTATGAATAAAACTAAGAGAAAATTTTCTGTTAACTTAGTGAAAAAGCGTTTTTATCTTCCAGAAGAAGATAGATGGATTACTCTTAGAGTAGCAGCATCTACGGTAAAAACAATTAATAAAAATGGAATTGCTGCAGTTTTGAAAAAAGCTCAAGCACAAGGATTTATTAAATAATCTTTAAATTCTAAAAAAAAAATAGCAAGATGGCAAAGAAAGGTAATAGAATCCAGGTAATTTTAGAATGTACTGAGCACAAAACAAGTGGTGTGGCAGGAACTTCAAGATACATAACAACGAAGAACAAAAAAAATACACCTGATAGATTAGAGATTAAGAAATTTAATCCAGTTTTGAAACGTGTAACTGTTCACAAAGAAATTAAATAATAATTAGAGATTTTAATAAAAGTCTCAAATGGTAACATTTGAAGATTATATTTAAATTTAAATAACATTTGAATCATGGCAAAGAAAACCGTAGCATCGTTACAAACATCTTCTAAGAGATTATCAAAAGCCATCAAAATGGTGAAATCTCCAAAAACTGGCGCTTATACATTCGTAGAATCTATAATGGCACCTGAACTAGTTGATGAATTCTTGAAAAAGAAGTAATTAATAAAAGCATTATATAGAAAAGCTACTTTCATTCGGAAGTAGCTTTTTTATTTTATATCTTTACCGTGCTGAAGAGGGTATTAGTTCATTGTGTCTAATGCTTCATTCCTAACACTGTTAATACAATGAGTTTTTTCAAAAGAATATTTTCATCGGAAAAAAAAGAGACTTTAGATAAAGGTCTTGAAAAATCAAAAACAACTTTCTTTTCTAAGTTAAGTAAAGCTGTTGCAGGAAAGTCTAAAGTTGACGATGCTGTGTTGGATAATTTAGAGGAAATTCTTGTTTCCTCTGATGTAGGAGTTGATACTACTCTTAAAATCATTACCCGTATTGAAAGTCGTGTTGCGGCTGACAAATATCTAGGTATTGAAGAACTCAATAAAATTCTACAAGAAGAAATTTCAGGTCTGCTTTCTGAAACCAATACAGGTGAAGCAACAGAATTTGTAATTCCAAAAGATAAAAAACCATACGTTTTAATGGTAGTAGGTGTAAATGGTGTTGGTAAAACAACCACCATCGGAAAACTTGCGTTCCAATTTAAAAAAGCGGGTTATAAAGTAGTTTTAGGCGCTGGAGATACGTTTCGTGCCGCTGCAATAGATCAATTACAAATTTGGGCTGATAGAGTAGGAGTTCCTATTGTTAGGCAAAACATGGGTTCTGATCCCGCTTCTGTGGCATTTGATACCTTACAGTCAGCGGTGGCTCAAGATGCCGATATTGTAATAATTGATACGGCAGGACGTTTACATAACAAAGTCAACCTCATGAATGAATTGACTAAAGTAAAACGTGTAATGCAAAAAGTCGTTTCTGATGCACCTCACGACGTTTTATTAGTTTTGGATGGCTCAACCGGTCAAAACGCTTTTGAGCAAGCTAAACAATTTACAGCAGCTACAGAGGTAACTTCTCTTGCTGTAACTAAATTAGACGGTACTGCAAAAGGCGGTGTCGTTATTGGTATTTCAGATCAATTTAAAATTCCCGTAAAATATATTGGTGTTGGTGAAGGAATTGAAGACCTGCAAGTATTCAACAAACATGAATTTGTAGATAGTTTTTTTAAATAGAAGAAATGAAAAAGATTAGTCCAATATATCTTTACTTTATAAGTCTAGTTTCTTTTGTTTTAGCAAACATACTTAGAGAAAAAAATGATTTTGCATATGGTGCTTTCCTAGGGATTGGTTTAGTTACTCTTTTATTTGCAATTTATAAAAAATTTGGCACTAGGTAGTTACTGATATAGCGCACTGATTTTTTGCCACAATACATTGTCAAAATCGGATAATGCCAGATTTACATTATCGGCGCCGTCTCCCATTCTTATTACTACCATATTCTTGCTTGGAATAACATAAATTTTCTGGTCGTTTTTTCCTAAAGCCATATACATGTCATTTGGTGCAGACGGAATGATACTTCCCGAGAATTGCAATTGTGATTGCGGTAAGTGGTAGCTGCTTTTTCCATTTAGCCACCATAAATAGCCGTAACTTAGGTTGATGTTTTGTGATGTTGTAGTGGAGGCAATGCAATAGTTCTCATTGAGTATTATCGTGTTTTCCCATTTCCCTTTATTAAGCATTAGTAATCCAAAGCGAGCCATGCTTCTGGTTGTGCTGGCATAAACGGAACTATTACCAGAATCAAACCAAGCGCCATCCATGCCAATCTTATCCCTTAGTTTAGTGTTGAAATAGTTGCTCCAAGTTTGTTTTGTTGCTTTAGCCACAACATCTTGAAGTTTTACATATACATTATGATACGCCCAACGTGTTCCTGCATCTGCTTTATACTGTAAGCTTGCTGGAGTGACATCGTCTCCATTTGCAACATCCTCAATACCGGAAGTCATGGTCAACAAATGTTTATTAGTAATCAAGTTTTCTTTGGTCAAGGGTACGCTAGTCCATCCGGTTCCAATATAGTCTGAAACTTTAGAATTGATGTTTAAATACCCTTCTTGCTCTGCAATTCCCGTTACCGTACTCGTAAGTGTTTTGCCCGCACTTGCCCAATACCAATTAGCGGTTACTGAATGCCCATTAAAGTAGTTTTCCATTACAATTTTACCATCAACAAGAATTAGGAAAGACTTACTGTGTTTGAGTTCTACATAATCTAATAAAGGTTGAACAGCGCCTTGATTCCAATTTAAGCTTGTAATAGATTGTGTTTTCCACTGGGTTCCTGTTAAAGGAGGGAAGTAGTTGGTTACAGAAGGTGCAGGTTTCGTTTCTGTATCTTCTTTGGTGCATCCAAGGCAAAATAGCAGGATTAGTAGACATTGTATCGATTTTGGCATCTTGTACTAATTAGTTATTCTTTGATCAAAAATAATCAAAATAGTTTAATGTGTTTTGCTATTTTTGTTTTCTTTGAATTTAATAAGCTTAGCTTTGTGGCATAATATAACGGATTTACTTATCCAAAAGCCCTAGCCCTGATTGAAGCGGAAATCCTTTTTATTTTTTTTAAAAAAATAAGAAGATTATAGTGGAAAGCAGGATTTAGCTCCTAAAAAAAAATAGATAATTTATATGAAAAATATACTTAGAATTTTAGTGCTCTCTTTGTTTTTTGTGGGTTGTCAACAAAAGATTGAACCTACAGACATCGCCAAGTTAAATGGCTATTGGGAAATAGAAAAAGTTGTTTTTGACGAAGGGGAAGACAAGGATTATAAAATGAATGAAAGTTATGATTATTTTGAGATTACCAATAACAATGAGGGAATCCGAAAAAAAGTAATGCCGCAATTAGACGGTAGTTTTTTAGTGAATGATGCTTATGAGAATGTGGTGGTACGATTTAAAGAAGGTAAAGCATTCTTAGATTATTCTACTCCTTATGCAAAATGGAGTGAAGAATTAATTGCTGTCTCCGATAAGGAGTTAGTGGTGCGAAATGAAGAGAAGAAGGAATATCATTATAAGAAAACAGGACCAATAAATTTGACAAGCGATGGCGAAAAGACTAAATAATCAAAGTACGGTTGGGGATGTTTTAAAGCAAATTATCCAAGTTAACAAATTGCAACCGGGAATGGACCAGATAGACGTTAAGGATGCCTGGAAAAATCTAATGGGGAACGGTGTGAACAGTTATACTAAAAATGTGGTATTGAAAGGAAGTACGCTGTATGTTGAGTTGAGTTCGTCTGTACTTCGTGAAGAGTTGAGTCACGGGAAAAGTAAAATTGTCAAGATGATAAACGAAGAACTGCGTCGTGATGTAGTGAGAGATGTGGTGTTGAGATAAGAATCTTAGATTTCAGATGGTTGTATAAAAAAATCCCGTCTCGCTTTCAGCGGACGGGATTTTTATTTGGATGATTTTTAAATCTTAATTCAAAAATCTGCAATCTTCAACCGAAAATTAAAACTGCTCTCTTCCTGCAAAATGAAAAGCACCTTCGATAGCTGCGTTTTCATCACTGTCAGAACCGTGAACTGCATTTTCTCCAATAGAAGTAGCATATGCTTTACGGATTGTACCTTCAGCAGCATCAGCTGGGTTAGTAGCACCGATTAATGTTCTAAAATCTTCAACAGCGTTGTCTTTTTCTAAAATAGCAGCAACAATAGCTCCTCTTGACATAAATTCTACTAATTCACCGTAGAAAGGTCTTGCAGCGTGTACTGAGTAAAATGCTTGAGCATCTGCTACAGTAAGTTGAGTTAATTTCAAAGAAACAATTTTGAAACCTGCATTTGTAATCATTGCAAGTATGTTTCCGATGTGTCCGTTAGCAACAGCATCAGGCTTAATCATTGTAAATGTTCTATTTGTAGCCATTTTGTTTTGTATTTTTTAGATTTTGTGCAAAAGTAGACTTTTTTTTGAATTGAAATTAGGAAATCAGCAGTTTAGGCTTTTTTATTTGCTAATTAGACTGTTTTTTTACCTTACACTTTGAAAATTAAGTTGTTTTTGTAAAACAGCCACAAAATGAAACTCCATATACAGGAGTAAATTAAAGCGCCGGCTAAGGATGCCGACATGGGATTGTTGAAAGATGGGAGAATCCAAAAACTATAGAGATATTGCTGCAGGTTTATCTGTTCCGATGGAATTTGTGTGTTTTGAAATTGAATCATTCTTAACCCTTGCGGTATGATTTGGGAAAATGAAAAAACAATCATTGGATTTACACCCCAAATCAAGAATAATTTGAATCCATTCCTGATGTTTAAAGTGTCAATTATATAGTAGAAAAAGGTAAAAACGAGTATGCCCAGACCGGCAGTTAATAAAACATATGAACTGGTCCACAGCGATTTGTTTATTGGGAAAATGCTATTCCAAAGCAATCCAAGTAGGAGCAGTACGCTTCCTGTGATTATCATTTTTTTTATAACCTCAAGTTTACTGATGTTGCTATTCAGCAATTGTCCAATTAAAAGCCCAATTATTCCGGTGGCAATTGCGGGTAAGGTGCTTAGAACTCCTTCTGGATCCCATGTTTTTGAATACACCCACAGATGGTCTTTTAACAAGGCATTGTCGATCCAGGCTGCTAAATTAGTGCCTTTTTCAAGGTTTGCTTCGCCAATTTCAGGAACTGGTATTAGTGTCATCAACGCCCAATAGCCTAACAATAACGTTATGACCGTTATGATTTGTGTTTTTTGATTTGTTTTGAGGTACAGTAGAGATATGAAAAAATAAACAATCCCTATGCGTTGCAGTACACCAGGAAGTCTAACTTCCTTATAGGCTTCAATACCACCGAAAGCTAAAAAGAGATATACCGCCAGAATGGTAAGTGCGAGGTACAATTTCATTGTAGAATTGAAATTACCCAAAAGGGCATAGCCTACACCAAATGTTATTGCCAACCTTGCCAGTAATAATGGGATTCCCTCTAATTCGAAAAGTTGGATTTTACCGAAAAAATTAAAAAAGATACCTAAGCAAATTATCCGAAGCGAGCGCGCTAATATTTTAGTAAAAGTGGCAACATCAAAAGTTTTTGATGGTAGAGCAAATGGAATTGCTACCCCCATTATCAAAATGAAAAAAGGAAAAACCAGGTCAGTTGGAGTCCAGCCATTCCAATCCGCATGTTCTAACGGTGGATATATGGCGGACCAATCACCTGGATTATTGACTATGGTCATCATTAAAACCGTAAGTCCTCTAAATACATCCAATGAAATTAAGCGTTCTTTTACCATTGCTTTTCGTTTGATTATAATTAAAAGTACGTACTATTTTTTTTAATGCTTGTATTCTTTTATGAAAGTGTAATTATATTAAAATCTTGTTCTAAAGGTTTCAAGGTATCGATTACTCTGGGAATTAAATTAGCACCCGATTCCAAATAGAATTCTGAAAAATTTGCCTGACGTTCTTGTAAACTTTTATTAGGAAACAATTCGTTTTGTAAATCGGTGATCCGTTCTAAAATACTGCTCAACTTTCTTTTCTGTGCTTTTAACAAACGTTTTTCTAGATTGTCTAGACCTTTTGTTTGTTTTACTTCCTGCGCTTTTATAGCTCCTACGAAGGACTTATCAGTAAGTTTAGTAATCTCATACAATGCTTTGAATTGTTCTTGCAGCTGTTTTTTTAAAGTGGACATATCGATTGGGAATTCCGATAATTGTATTGTTTTAGTATTTACTAAATCGGCTTGTTTAGAAAACAAGTCGTTCCAAGTTAATTCTAATTTGTCTGCCTTTTTAATTTGCTTTTCGGTAGCTAAAAGAACAGAATTACGAACTAATAGCATTGGGAAAGTAACCTTTACCGCGTCAAAAAATGATTTTAATTCCAACCAATAGGCAATTTCTCCGCCTCCGCCAATGTAACACAGATTTGGTAAAATTACTTCCTGATATAGTGGACGCATAATCACGTTAGGGCTGAACATTTCTGGGTTGGTATCTAGTAATGTCAAGATTTCTTCTGGCGAAAATTCAATTTTGGTATTGTTTATTTTGTATTTCCCGTCTTCCAGGATAATGCGTTCCCGCATTTTATCTTCGATATAAAACAAATTGATTTCCCGTGGATTTACCTGTATGTTGTACTTATTTAATTTTTCAGTTGTTTCAAGTACTGCTTTATGGGAAGTTTGGTTTAGCAATTCTTCTTTCGCAAAAGGAATAAAACTACGCTTTAGATCGGTATCATCGGCATCAAGAATTACGAGACCTTGTGCTCCAAAAAGTGAATTCGCTAAATGACGTGTGGCATCCGCTAAATTGTCGTGATTTAGATAGGCATCTTTAAATAAGTTCTTCAAGGTTTCAGCATTCGTACTTGAACCTAATTCCTGGGAATATAGTTCAAAAACATCTGATAAGCCTTGGGTAGACAACCTTCCCACGGGTCCAGTGCTTTCCTTGTTCCACCTGAATTTTTTTCCTTTGAAATTAAAATAATTAATTTCTTCAAAATCATGATCTTCAGTCGCCATCCAATAAATAGGGACAAAGTTATATGCAGGATATTTTGCTTTTAATTCCTGGGTAAGATTAATCGTGGAGATAATTTTATAAAGGAAATATAGAGGGCCAGTAAATAGATTCAATTGATGTCCGGTTGTTACTGTAAAAGTGTTGTTCACTTTCAAAGCTTCAATATTTTGAAGTGTTAAATGAGAGGTTTCAATACCAGCATATTGTTTTTGCAGAACAGAAACTAAAGTGACTCTATTTGAATTGTCGAAATTGGACTGCTTTTCGAGGATTTGTCCCTCAAAGTTTTCAAGTGTAGGGAAGCGATTATATAAAGAGTGTAGATTGTTTTTTTGATCTAAATAATCATTCATCAACGGGGAGAAATACCCTGAGTTTTGATAGCTGATACAGTCGGTAGGCATAGTTTAGTAATTTGTGTAAATGTACTAAATTCAAATTTAATTTTGTCATTAGAAATAATATTTAGATATTTGTCTAAATATATAAATACAAAAAAATGAATGCCATTTTTAAAGCATTAAATGATGTGACCCGGAGGGAGATATTAGAGCTTTTGAAAGTCAAGGATTTATCGGCAGGTGAAATAGCGGATCATTTTAATATTTCAAAACCGAGTATTTCACATCATTTGAACATTTTGAAGCGTGCGGATTTGATCACATTCGAAAAAAGCGGTCAATTCATCATTTATTCTATTAACACAACGGTAATGGAGGATGTATTGCAATGGATATTAACTTTTAAAAAATAAAAATAATGAAACTTACCTTTAAAAAAGAATTGCCTTTAATTGGAATTGTATTGGCACCTTTCATCTATTTGGCTATTATTTGGAATACATTACCAGAGAAAGTACCAACGCATTGGAATTACAAAGGAGAAGTTGATAAATGGGGAGATAAATATTCATTGATAGCCCTATTGTTTTTATTGCCTGTTTTGACTTATGTATTAATGATAGTTGTCCCAAAAATTGACCCGAAAAAGAAAATAGAGCAAATGGGAGGGAAGTACTATCAATTGAAATTTATATTGGTTTTATTTATGTCGATGCTGGCTTTTATTATTTTACATCTAACTCAAAACCCATCTGTTTCAAGTCCGAATTTGATTGCCATTCCGCTAGGAATACTGTTTATTGCGTTAGGGAATTATTTTAAAGTAATCCAACCCAATTATTTTATTGGAATACGAACTCCATGGACATTAGAGAGTAAAGAAGTTTGGAAATTAACTCATATAATGGCAGGTAAATTATGGATTGTTGGCGGCTTATTGATTGTCTTAGGGAGTTTGACTTTAGAAAAAAGCATTTTTATTTATATTCTTATTACAATTATTGCTGTAATCGCGATAGTGCCGGTAGTTTATTCGTATCTGAAATTTAACGAATTAAAGAATTAGCTTTTCATAATATAAAAGAAGGCTGCCTTTGTAGGCAACCTTCTAGAGTCTGTGATTATTTTTTTTTTTTGAAAAGAGTCATTTATTGACATAAGTTACTTGATTCGTTTCTAGCGGTGTATATCACTTTGGAAGCAGCGATTCTAAAGCTGTTTTGTTACTATATGGTCATTTTGGTTTTAATCAGTTTGTTGGTTCCGAGACCAAAAGTAATTCTTTTAGATACTCTCCCCATATTTTTGGATTTGAATGGGTGCCGTGGCCGGTCGTTTTGTCGGTTATGGGCAATAATACATATTTTCCGTTTTTAACTTTCGTGATTTCTTTCTCCATCAACCCGAGTTCAGGAGGGTTCACTTGGTCGTCGGCAGAATTTATTGCTACTAAAGGCGCTTTGATTTTTGACAAGAAAGGCTGTGGATTATAATCTCTCGATGAATCGAAGGCGTAAATTAAATCATTAGCATCTAATCCTGCAGAATACCTTTTTAAAAGGCTTTCCATCATGAGTTCTGCTTGGTCTCTAGTTGGGGCGGCTATTTGCCATTGTAACGGGCTGCTAACCATAAACATCAAAGACAGGATAGCGCCGGACATGCCTAATTTTGGCTGTTGCGTATAATTACCATCTTTCCACTCGGGATCCAATTCCACTAATTTAATCGCCATTTTCCTTTGAATGCGGTTTCTGCCGGCGATTTCTACTGGCAAGCTTGCCAAAGGCATGAGTGCATCCATAAAGTCAGGGTACGTGTAGCCCCACATCCAGGTGTGCATTCCACCCATCGAAGTTCCCATAACCAAACGTAGATGGTCTACTTTTAAATGTTCATTTAATAACTTATAGTTCGCTAAAACCATATCGTCATAGTTGTATTTAGGGAATTTCATCCTTAATCCATCGCTTGGTTTACTCGACTTTCCGTGGCCAATATCGTCTGTTAAAATAATAAAATACTTGGTGGCGTCTAGCAATTGGCCTTTTCCGAATAGATTGCCCCCGAACTGTTTGCTTAGAAAAGCACTTCCGCTTCCAGTGGTGCCATGCATGATTAAAACGGCATTGTTGATTTGGCCTTTCTTATCTTTTGTTGGGTTTCCTACGGTTGTGTAATGTAGCTTCAATTGCTTCAAATGTTCTCCACTTTTAAAAGCAAAGTCACTTATTACATAATCGCCCTCGACAGCTTCTGGAAAGTCTGCCTGGGCATAAGTAGTCTCGGAGGATAAGATTAAAAAAACAAAAAAGGCAAATATATTTTTGATTATCATAGAATTAAAATTTATTGTATTTTCGATTAAGCTTGAGCTCAAGCTCAAGTTTTAGTATTTGTTCCCTATCCAGAGAAGTTAGCGGAATGCGAATACAGTCTGTTTGTAAAGTTTTGCAAGGACAATCAGCTAATACCCTGCTGCCGCACCGTCTTTTCTGCTTTCGGAGGCTCCGAAATATACCTTCCTTACTGCGTCGTACATAATCGCTTGATAACCGCCGTAATAACCGCCGAAACCAACCTTATGTCCCATCTGCATCAGTTTTCTTATTTCTTCAATATCAAAACCGCTTTCAAGGAGTATTTCTCCTTTTCCCAATGAAAGTTCGCCGGTAAAATCAGTTGAGCCAACATGTTCAAACCTTGGGGCGTCACCGGCTTCTTGCAAATTCATTCCAAAATCAATCATATTCATCAATACTTGAACATGACCCTGTGGCTGAAAATCGCCTCCCATAACACCAAAACTCATAAATGGTTGTCCTTTTTTAGTTACAAAACCTGGAATGATAGTATGAAAAGGTCTTTTTCCGGGGGCATATGAGTTTGCGGTTCCTTCTGCAAGGTTGAAACATTCACCCCTGTCCTGAAGCATAAAGCCCAATTGCGGTGGAACCATTCCAGATCCCATACCTCTATAATTGCTTTGAATCAAAGAAACCATATTGCCATCTTTATCAGCGACAGTTAAATAGACCGTACCGCTATTGCTTTCTTTGCCCGCTTGAAACTCGCCTGCACGGTTCGGATCAATTAAAGCCCTTCTTTTAGCAGCATAGTCTTTCGATAATAATTCGCTCACCTGAATTTTCATGTGATCTGAGTCAGCATAGTATTTAGCCCTGTCTTCAAAAACAAGTTTTTTGACTTCGTTTACGATATGCAAATGTTGAGCACTACCAAAAGGTATTTTGCTAAAGTCGTATGCTTCTATGATATTAAGCATTTGTAAAGTGGCGATTCCCTGGCCATTCGGCGGCAGTTCCCAGACGTCATAACCTCGGTAATTTGTTGATACGGGTTGAATCCAGTCTGAACGGTGCGTTGCGAAATCTTCATAAGCTAAAAATCCGCCTTGTTCTTGAATGAATTTAGCTGTTTCTCTGGCAATATCCCCTTTGTAAAAGGCGTCTCTACCTCCTTTGGCAATCTTTTTATAGGTATTGGCTAGAAATTGGTTCCTAATAATATCGCCTTTTTGTGGTAATTTACCATCTACAGTATAGGTTTCCTTTACATTAGGAAACTGTTTCATGTATTTACTTATGCTCATTTGCAGATAATAAGCAATTAATTCGGTGGTAGGAAAACCTTCTTCAGCATATTTTATACTTGGCTGCAGGATGTCCTGCATCGGTAGTTTACCAAACTTGCTATGCAATTCAAACCAACCATCGACGCAACCAGGAACCGATACCGGTAGAGGGCCGCTGGATGGAATTTTGGTGTAATTATTTTTAGTGAAATAATCTAGAGTCAGTGCCTTTGGAGATCGTCCGCTGGCATTCAAACCATAAAGTTTTTGAGTTTTTACATCCCAAACCATAGCAAATAGATCACCTCCAACACCGCTCCCTGTCGGTTCCATTAGACCCAGTGCAGCATTGACCGCAATTGCGGCGTCAACTGCCGTACCTCCTTTTTTTAAAATATCGATACCAACTTGCGTTGCTAATGGTTGGCTTGATGCCACCATTCCATGTTGACTAATAATCTCAGATCTACTGGCAAAGTTCCTACCAGTCAACCTGTCCTGAGCTTGCGTTAATGTGGTAAATAGCAATACTAGAGTAAAAAATAAGTTTTTCATTTGTATTTGTTTTTTTAATTAAAATACATCCCAAAATAATTTGGTTTCACTGATGTCACCACCGATTTTTGCGGAGGCATTACTGTAATTTGTTCCATTAAGTTGTTGTTCACTTGAAGGGTATTTTAATCTGTTGGGGTAGCCTGAAATAGGGTTGGCGGGTAATGTTAGCTTCGGGGAGTCTAATCTGCGAACTTCCAACCATCCTTCGAATGGTCGATTGTATAATGCGATCCATTTCTGGAAACCAATTTTTTGTTTCCAACCGCCTGTAGCTAAAGTATAAGCAACGTCATTTCTAAGTAAATAAGCATCTGCTTCTGCACTAGTACCACCCCAATAAATTATTGAAGCTTTTACCGCATTATTATAATGTGATTCAGCAGTTCCAGTTACTGTATAACCTCTTTCTTTTGCTTCAGCTCTATAAAATTCCATTTCAACATAGTCGATTAACATATTTGGTGCGCTAGGTGAGGCTACACGTGCACTTGGCTTAGACATTTTAGGATAATCATTTGGAGTACCCATTATTCCTCCAACATACTGACCAGTGCTATTAACACCGAAAAACCCTGGTTTTCGTGGATCTGATAAGTTATTTAATACATCCATTAAATCTTTTGCGGCTATGTAATCTGTACGATTTGCTAGAATTAATTGATCATATAATGGATTGTTATTTGGGACAGCGCTATAATATTTAATAAAAGCGTCGTTAGCTATAGAATTAATGGCAAACGGGTTCGCTTTTTCAAAAGCGGCTTTAGCATCTTGGTTGTCTACATCAGCTATCGTCATCGCCATTCGTACTTGAAGCGCGTTGGCAAAAGAAATCCACTTAGCTACAGAACCTTGAAAAAGAATGTCTTCTGAAGCTGTAAAGCCAGGGGCACTAGTACTCAATTTGGTTATATCGACCGCCAGTCTTCGCATCAAGTCCTCATTTATAGTTTTAGCGTCGTCATAGATGGGAAATAATAATTGGCTATCTAAGGACTGAGTATAAGGAATATTACCAAAAGTAGTCACTAAAATATTAAAAGTGTACACCTGCATGATGTCAATCATGGCCAATTGATTTGCTTTCTGAAGTGGGTTTAAAGTGGCGTCATTTGATATTATTCGAGCGCTTTCTTTTAAATCACTTAATACATCACGATACATTCTGGTCCACCAATTATCATTTATTACTCTTGTGATATAGTCAAAATTGGCCTCCTCTTGAATAACTGCCTGAGCCCAATGATTCACAAAATGACGAAAGACATTAACATTAACGCTCGCCGAGGCTAAACCATCTGATAATGTTTTTACTGAATTCGAGAATAAACTTCCAGGAGGAACTACACTTGCACGTTTAGTCTCTTCGTTAAAACTAGAAATGTCGCTTGTACAGGCACTGATTAATAATATGCCTAGTAATAATATTGGAATAATTATTTTTTTCATGATTCTTAGTTTATAATTTTACTTTGATATTTAGGCCAATAGTTCGAACTGTTGGATAGGAGCCACTTTGATATCCTTGAACATTACCTGATGACAAGTTCTCTTCAGGATCAGCATAGGGTACATTTTTATGGATTAGCCACAAATTTCTACCTGTCAATGAAAATTCAATATCATCTACAGATTTGATTTTCGTAATTATTTTTTTAGGTAGTGAATAGGAAACAGCTAATTCTCTTAGCTTAACAAAACTGCCATCATAAACAAAGTCAGATTGCGCCTGGTATGCACTGGTACCTGAAACAATAGTTACTCTTTTAGTATTTGGTTGTCCGTCTGCAGTTACCCCGGCTAAAATTACCCCTCCGCCATTAGCAACTGGATCACGTTTTGGATTCCCAAGATCATTTAGTCCAACGGTCTCGGGTAAAATACCTGACATTGTTCCATAATACATATCTAAAGAAAATAATTGACCTCCTTTTTTCACATCAATCAAGAAGCTTAAAGTCAAGTTTTTGTACCTAAAGCTGTTACTCAAGCCGCCGATCCAATCAGGATTTACATTTCCTATTACATTTGACGTAGTTGAGGTAAATTGATATAATCCGTTTGGTTTAATTAATCTTTCCCCATTTAGCATTTCATATGTTACCGACTGTAGCTCTCCGTAAGGTTTTCCTAGTGAAGCATTTAAAGTTACTCCTCCCTGGAAACTGCCCAATTGCAAGTTCTTGCTGTCATTATAAAGTGATAATACTTTATTCCTGTTTCTAGTAAAATTTACATTTACGTTCCATGAAAAATCGTTGGTTTTCACAGGAGTGGCATATAGTGAAATCTCAACACCTTTATTTTCAATGTCACCAGCATTGATGTATTTACTGGTATAACCGATTGCTGAACTGACGGCCACCGGAATAATTTGGTCTACAGTGTTGGTGTGGTAATAAGAGGCGTCAAAACCAAGCCTGTTGTTGAAAAATGACATTTCTAGACCAATTTCCTTACTGATGGTGTTCTCAGGTTTTAATTCGTTATTGTTTTTAGTGTTGGGTAACGAGAAGAGTAAGGTACTATCAAATGGATTTGGTTTGTCATAAACATCTTGCAGACTTCCCCAGGTGGCATCATTACCAACTGTAGCATAATTAACCCTAACTTTCCCCGACGATAACCACGGTAAGTTTTGCAAATGATGGAAAAACACGTAGCTTCCTGAAACAGCATAATAATTATATGCGTTTGCGTTTTGGGGTAAAGTCGAGGATTTATCTCTACGCAAGGTTCCGTCTAATAAAAGGTAATCTTTATAGCTGACTGTAACTCCACCAAATATTCCGTCAACTGCTTTCGGTTGATAGGATTCAATTGGAGCAGGAATAATACCTTTTGAATTAGAAATAGCATAAAGTTTAGGTACAACTAGTCCTCCTGAGGTTTGAGAAAAGACCGAGGATATCGTGTTTCTTCTCATATTCACACCTGCCAATCCGCTCAACGTAAAATCCTCATTTATTTTTTTGTTTGCTGTGGCTAGTAAATCATAGTTTGTCTCTTTATAATTTCTGTCGAAACGGGAATAAGATGATATCCTGGCGCTTCCAACTGCTATACGTTCCTCTTGGGCTTCAGTATATGTGTCTAAAGAGACTCTAGCCAAAAGGTCAAGCCAGTCAGTCGCTTTGTAAGAAAGAGAAACGTTCCCGATTACTCTGTTTCTAGTATCATTTTGGGAGTTTTCATAAACTACCCAGTAAGGGTTGTCGGTAAAACCGGGTGCCAAGTTTATCAGTTTAGTTGGATCAGCCCAATTCCAAGTTATATTTTTTCTATTTCTGAAGTAAGCTTCTTTCTGTTCTAAAACATCTACATTAGTCTGGTTAAAGTGACGGAAAGTACTGTTCACGTTCCTTCCGCTATCATATCCGGTTCCATATCTCCCTTTTCCATCAACTTGAGAATAATTTACTAAGCCGCCAACTACTAATTTACTGGTTAAGTTATAAGTGGCGCCCAGGTTTACAATATTTTTCAATACGCTACTATTTGGGAGGACCCCTCTTTCATCATTTCTTGTATATCCTATTTTAAAAGAACCCTTATCGGCCACCAATCCATCAATCATTATGTTATGATTAGTAGAAATAGCTGTTTCATAAAAATTTTCTGGTCCGTTTTTAGGAGCAATCCAAGGTTTTGCTTTTTGATAATTAGGGGATGCCGGATCAAATGACTCCCAGTCATATACCATTAAATTCGGGTCGTAACGTGGACCCCAGGAACGAGGAGCAAAAGTTGGAACAACTAGATCTTTAATCCCATCTGCATTGGCATCAAAAAATAAAAAGCCATCCTTATCTTGAGCGATTGAGCGGCCCGCACCGTATTCCTGTTGGTACTTTACGAATGTAGATTTGTCGATAGTTCCTACGGTGACCCCGCTATTTATTGAAACAGAAGTTCCTTTTGTGGGCCTTTTAGTTGTTATCATGATCACTCCATTAGCGGCTCGTGACCCGTAAAGCGCCGAGGCGGCTGCTCCTTTTAAGACATTAATAGACAGGATGTCATCTGGATTAATGTCGGCGGCTGCATTACCATAATCGTATCCACCTGCTCCAGATCTTTGCGATGCTGAATTTGTATTTGAATTATCTACAGGAACACCATCCACTACAAATAGTGCCTGATTGTTACCAGTTAAAGACTTGTTCCCTCTCACAACTACATTTACAGAACCCCCAACAGAATTACCCTGTGTGATTTGTAAACCAGATATTTTTCCAGAAAGTCCAGAAGCTATATTTCCCACGCGAGTTTTGTTGACATCATCGCCCGCTATTTGTTGGGCAGCATAGGGTAATGTGTTTTTTTTACGTTTAATTCCGAAAGCGGTAACTACTACATTATCAAGAGATTGTCCTTCTCCTTTCAAAACAATAGTAAGAAAATTGTTTCGTGCAACCACCTCTTTAGTTACCATGCCGATGTAAGAAATTACTAAAATGGATGAATTGTTTGGTACTTTGATTTCGAAACTACCGTCAATGCCAGTCTGTACTGATACCGAAGTTCCTTTAACGTAGATATTAGCACCTGGTAGCGTAAGTCCGTCTTCGCCCACTACCTTACCTTTGACTGTGATATCAGCCAATGGATTGGAGTTGGATTTAGTCGAATTTTCCAGTGGGATGCCAGAAAATATTTTCATTTCCATTTGAAGTACAATCTGGTTATTTACTTCAACATATTTAATATTAAGTGGATTCAAAATAGTCGAAAGCACACTTGACAACATTTCATCATGAGCGTTATAGCTTACTTTTTGATTCAGCTGACTTATTCTTGAATTGTACGAAAATTTCACATTCGCGGTCTTCTCCAGGATAGTCAAAGCATTATATAAACTCAAGTTTTCAATGCTGAAAGTAACTTTAGTGTCTAATTTCTTTTGACCTTTAACACTATTTGCCATAGTTACAGAGGAAAACACAAAGGCCAGCAGAAATTGAAACAGTGTTATTTTCATGATTCGGTGGAGTAATCGTTGTTTAACAACAGGTTTTTTCATAATTTTGGTTCGTTTTTGATTAGTACTTTTTATCAGGTATTATAGGGACAACACAGATTGCTTTTTACAGAAGGCAATTTGATTTCATTTAAGCGTCGAATGTGTTACAGCACATTTGGCGTTTTTTTATTTTTAAGTTATTATATAGGCATGTTAATTATTAATTGCAACCATCAGAGGTTATGATGATTTGGTTTCCATTCATTTCATAACTGGTATTATTTCCAAGACTTTTACAAATAATTTTTAATTTTTGAGGTAAGGGTTGGTCGTTTAATGACGTAGTTAGGTGGCAATTTTTTAATTTGCTTTCGGGGAAGTCTATGTCAACTAAATAAGCTTGTTCAATTGTTTTAAAGATTTGAGATACAGGGATGTCCGTGAAATCAAAACTCAGCTGTTCAATATTGTTTGTCGCATTAATTAGAGCTTCGTCCTTTGTAATATCAGTAATTTTATTAAAAGTTGAATTTTTACGAACAAATCGTAATGCTTGATTGGGTAACAAGACAATTTCTTCTTTCTTTGAGTTGGGAATTGATTTGTTAGATTGTATTTTTACTTTACCTGTACGAACGAGAACTTCAATGTTAGGCTGATTAACATAGGCTCTTATTCTAAAACTTGTACCTACTACTTTAGTTACAATTTCATTAGCAAAGACAAAAAAAGGTTTTTTCCGATTCTTACTGATTTCGAAAAAGGCTTCTCCAGAAAGATAAACTTTTCGTTCATTTCCAATAAAAATTTTAGGATAGCTCAACTTGCTATCAGGTTGTAATAAAACAGAACTACCATCAGATAAAGTTATTATTTGAGGGTTGTTAGAATTATTTGTTTGCTCTACTAGACCTTCATCATTTACAAGTTCATTGTAAATTTCTGTAGAATTATTGGGAATAAATAAATGGCTATAAGTCCATGAAGCGAGTAAACCAAAAACCAAAACTGCCGCAACAGACCTTAGCCAATTATTATTCCAAAGTTTAATTTCTTTCTTTTGAGTATTTTCATTCTTTTCAATTTTATTCCAAGTTGCTACTAGAGCCGTTTGCAATGCTGAAGAGGATAAATTATTTTCAGGAACCTTCATAGCAAAAATCCAAAGTCTGGCTTCTTCAACCAATTTGGCACGTATTGGATTTTCTAATGTCCATTCTTCCCAGTTCTCTAAATCTACATTTGTGCGTACCCAAGACTGGAATGATTCGTCAGTTAAAAAATCTTCTATTTCTGTATAATTGTTACGTTTTTGCATCTAAAAATAAGGTTACAAATACATAAAGGACAGTTTTAGTATTGTATACTCATTAAATTAAGATTTTTTTTAAATTTATTTAAGATAAATTTATAATATGTCATGTGAGAGCAGTACCAGTAAGGGAATCGTAGTATTCCACTCCTTGCGTAAGTTGAGTAATGCACGGTGCAATAAATTATTGGCCGATTGGTAATTTACATCGAGCATATCTGCAATTTGTTCAACGCTAAGACCTTGGTGATATCTTAGGTATAATGCTTCTTTTTGCCTCGATGGTAACAGATTAATGTATTTATTAAGTTGCTGCACTTTATCGGCAGTATTTTCGTCAATGATTAATTGATGTTCGATTGAGAAGTCAAATAAAAATTGAATAGAATCTGTAGATGTTGTATTTCTAAAAATATGGTCGCGTTCCTGAAGTCTAGCGATACGATTTCTCACACTTGATAATAGGTACGCTTTAACATTAGCATTTTCATTTAAAGAATTTTTATATAACCAGAGATCTGCAAATACATCTTGAATACAATCTTGCACTTTTTCAGCATGAGGTGAAAATGAATTACCGTAACGAATCAAATGTTCGTAATACTTTTCAAAAAGTACTGAAAAAGCTTTTTCATCACCTTTTTTTAGATTACTCCAAAGTGTTGAATCGTCGGTTGTACGGCAGTATGTAGAATTAATTTTCAATATTTACTATGGTTATAGGGTATTAAATTAATGTTAATATCATGTAATTTTACGGAGTTTAATATAGAAAAACAAGCAAAAGTTTTAAAATTATCTTAATTATTTTTTTTTGCTATTTTAAGATGGCTTTAATTATTTTAAAAATAATTTTAGTAGTAAAAGTTATTAATTGTTTTATTCTGGAGAAAAATAGTTTTTGATTGAAAGATTACTTACTTGAGAATCGGGAGTTAAATGTGTGATAACATGAAATTTGTAAAATTCATTAAGAAATCGGTTTTATAAATCACCTTTGTTTTCTAATAAAAGGATTCCTTTTATTAGTACTCCTTTTAGCCAGCGGAATGGTGATGTCAGATCAATGCAAAAATGAACTACAGTTACCGTTAAGTTAGTTCAAGACGATTTAGCAATTGAACTCATTTAAGATTTTATTATGTCTAAATATTTAGGCGCTATTGTACTAGAATTTAAACGTGTATTTACATCTTATTATATTTGCTGCTTCCAAAAATTTGCGTCAATTTTACAGAAATATTTTACCTTCCCTATGAAAGAGAGTTCAAATCCGAAAAAAGAAAATTCACTAAAACATGTTCTTTTTGGTAGTTTAATTGGAACAACAATTGAGTTTTTTGATTTCTATATTTATGCTAATGCGGCAGTGTTGGTATTTCCTCAATTATTTTTTCCTTCTTCAGATAGTACCAATTCCGTTTTGTTATCCTTAGCTACTTTTTCAATAGCCTTTTTATCAAGGCCGTTAGGCTCGGCGGTATTTGGTCATTACGGTGATAAGGTGGGGCGTAAAACGACCTTGGTAATTGCTTTGTTGACCATGGGGATTTCAACGGTAAGTATTGGGTTTTTACCTAGTTATGCGAGCATCGGAATTGCAGCTCCTCTATTATTAATGCTGTGCCGCTTTGGTCAGGGTGTTGGTTTGGGGGGCGAATGGGGTGGAGCTGTATTATTGGCCATCGAGAATGCTCCGCCTAATAAACGTGCCTGGTACGGAATGTTTCCGCAATTGGGAGCGCCAATAGGGTTATTACTTTCAGGTGGAACTTTCTTGATTTTAACAGATACGATGAGCGCAGAAGCTTTTCTTGATTATGGATGGAGAATTCCTTTTATAGCGAGTTCCTTATTAGTAGTAGTTGGTTTTTATATTCGATTAAAAATTACTGAAACTCCCGCTTTTGAAAATGCAAAAATAGAAAAGGAAGAAGTAAAAGTTCCTTTTTTTACTTTATTGAAATTTTATAAAAATCAGTTAATTTTCGGAACATTTGCAGCCATTACGACTTTCTTAGTTTTCTATCTAATGACGGTTTTTACGCTGAGTTGGGCAACATCAGATTTGGGATATTCCAAAAGAGATTTTTTATTAATGCAGTTATTTTCGGTCTTGTTTTTTGCGTTTTTTATTCCAGTTTCAGCTATACTTGCTGATCGCATAGGGCGGAGAAAAATGCTTATCTATGCTACAATTGCTATAGCTATTTTTGGTTTTGTATTTTCTTTCTTCCTAAATTCAGGAAGTTCTTTTCTAGTAACGTTTTTTTTATGCTTGGGAATGACTTTAATGGGTTTTACCTATGGCCCATTAGGAACTTTTCTGTCAGAATTATTTCCAACCAATGTTCGCTATTCGGGGACTTCATTAGCATTTAACATGGCAGGAATTATCGGAGCAGCATTTGCGCCTATGATTGCTATTTGGCTGGCGACACATTACAGTTTGACTTATGTTGGTTTTTATTTAAGTGCAGCTGCTTGCATCTCTTTGTTTTCGCTATTGATGATTAGTAAAGAGGAGCATAAGTTTTAATGAGCTATCGCTGATTATCGTTTCAACGTAAAATGTCCTTTATATATTTTTCCGTCTGCTCTAGTTACAGTAAACCAATAATCTGTTGAAGGAAGTTCATGACCGTTAAAAGTTCCATCCCAAGTCTGATTTTTATTTAATACGGTAATTAATTTGCCATAACGATCAAATAGTTTCACGGATAATCCAACTTCAGTATCTGAAAAATGAATGCTCCAAGTATCATTGTATCCATCACCGTTTGGTGTAAAGAATTTAGGATACATAAGGAGGTAGACTTTATCGGTTACGATTCCGCAGCCGTTTTTATCTTTGACATACGCCGTATAAGCACCGCTAATTAGATTTTGAAATTGATTATTGCTTTGGTAATGTATTCCGTCAATGGAATATTCATAATCGCCAGCACCGCTTACATATATGGTAATCATGTTATTTTTATCTGTCCAATCTAGAGTTTCAATCGAAGTGATCGTTGCAATAGTGGATTTTTTCACGCTAAATTTTTTCGAACTTAAGCAGGATATAGGACCGTAGTTTCTAGTTACTGTTACAGCGTATTCACCTGGGTTTACTATAGAGATTGAAGGAGTTGTCGCTCCTGTTGACCACAAAAAAGAATCTGTAGGTGCACCTGCGTTTATTGAAATAGTATTGTTTGCACAAATGGGTACAATATCTGCAATGGGAATAATTGGTTTAGCAACGACAGTCAGTTTTAATGTGGTAATCGCATAACAAGGCGTATTTGAATTGATGCGAACATAAATTATGTTGGCTCCTAAATTTAATCTGTAGCTCGAAGTGTTTGTAATTTTATTTGCTGATAATTCGTTTTCAGCACTAGCTATAGTGGAATAGTAAGATAACGTATAAGTAGGATTGCTCGAAATTATATTCGATTCATAGTTGTTTAAATTCACAGTTTCGGTGCCATCATTTAAATCGTCACAAAGTAATTCTTCATAATTGCTCGCAGGTAGAGTATTGATCAGTTCAATTGTTACTGCTAAGCGAGTAGTGCTTTCACAGCCATTTTCTGTTTGGGAAGCGTAATAAGTAATTCCATTTTGCAGAGGAGTAGTGGTTGGTAAAAGCAATCCATTAGTTGCGTTATCGTACCACCGTATAGCTGTTCCGGAAAGGATAATAGTAGCTAGGGTAGGGTTTTGACTACTGCAAAATGTTTGCGGACTATTGCCAGTTGGTGATGCGGTATTGACAATGTTAATTAAAACAGGAACGCTTTCGCTTTCACAGCTATTGATTGTTTGGGAAGCGTAATAGGTGGTGCCGTTTTGTAGAATTGTTGTATTTAATAAAAGAGTCCCGTTTGTTTGAGAATCATACCATTTTATGTTTTGTCCCGAAATAATAACAGCGGATAATGTTGCATTTTGTTGAATGCAGAAGGTTTGTGGGGAAGTAGCTATTGGTGAAGGTTGACTAGTAATAGTAACAGTTTGGTTTTGATTAATCGAATTTCCATTTCCATCATCATATTTCCAAACAACGGTGTACGTTCCAGGTAGATTATATGAAAGCGGACTTGTGGTCGTTGCTATAATTGTTCCGGCGCAGGTATCAGTTGCTGTTGGGAATGTTGTAATTGTGGTGTTGCAATCTCCACTTATTACAGGAAGAGTTGCAAGGTTAGGAATAGGAGCTTCAATATCACCAATGATTACATCAACTTTTTTTGTGTCATCACAACCTCCAGTTCCGGTAATACTACAGCTGTATTGACCGCTATTTAAAGCCGTTGCATTGGGGATTGTTGGATTTTGTAATGTAGAGGTGAATCCATTTGGACCAGTCCATAAATAATTTGTTCCACCTGAAGCAATCAATTTTAATTCGTTGCCGATGCAGATTGGGGAATTGCTTTCTACAGTTGGTATATCATAAATACTAGGTTCAAGAAATTTCATTAAGAAATAATTTTCAATTCCAAGAACATTAGATTGATAAGAATCTAAATCAGCAATGCCGTTATTAACTGAAGAAATCCCACTAGCAAAAATACCTTTATTATTGTCTAGTGCTATTTTCATCGGACTGTATGAGCTCCCTCCACCTATATATGTTCCCCAAATAAGGTCTGCTTCTTTGGTGAATTTTGCTATGTATCGTTCAAAATGTTTATTGTATCTATAAGAGCATAAATTGGTTAATTTTGGATAATCAAACCCAAAGTTTGTACCGCTAATAAATATTGAATTATTTTTATAAATGATGGAATAAACATGAGCTTGACCTAAAAAAGTTCCCCAAAGTCTATGTCCATTCTTATTTAATTTTGCAAAAAAACCTTTGTACGAAAATGAATTTGTACTTTCAAAACTTCCTACCGTTGTCATATTAAAATTGCTTGCTGTTTGTCCTCCAAGATAAATGTTATCTTCATCATCAACTTGAACAGCATATATTTCATCAATTTGTTCTCCTCCATAATAAGTAGCCCATATTCTTTCTCCATTTAGTGAAAATTTGTAAATAACTCCATCTGGATGGGTAATTGTATTGTGAAATTCCTGAAAGACTCCAGGTGTAGAAATATTGCTAAAACTACGTGTAGTACCTCCAATTATTAAGTAATTATTTTTGACCACTATGTCATTTAGGTCATCACGATTTTCACCTCCAACATAGGTACTCCAAATTAAATTACCTGAATCTCCAAATTTGGCTAGGTAACCATCTATAGTATTTGAACCAGATGGATCAATGTTCAAATTTGTTTGGAAGTTACTGTTAATAGCAATGCCAGTTGTACTTGTAGTTAGGCCAATAAGGAAGATGTTGTCGTTGTCATCAATATCAATATCATGACCTAAATCTTGGTATTCGCCTCCAAAATAAGTTGCCCAAATTCTAACACCTGCACTATTAAATTTAGCTAAAAATGCATCTGAGGAACCTGATAAATTAGGTTTATAGGATCCTGCAGTACTTATAGAAAATGGACTTTCGGTTGTTCCAGTTATTATGACATTATTCTGGGAATCTATTTTTACACCTTTTATGTCAGTATAATTTTGACCACCGTAATAAGTTCCCCATAATCGATTTCCATCGGGACTAAATTTCTCAATTATCCCATTTAAATAAGCAGAGGAAGGAGAGGATTGGTGAGCTCCTGCTGTAGCATAAGATGGGTTTAAGGAGCTACTGCTTCCAGATACGTATGCATTACCGAATGTGTCAGTACTTATGTCAGAAGGTTTAAGGGTAAAATATATATTTCTTTGGTCACCATAAAAAGTTCCCCAAAGTCTAATGGGAACGGGATCAATAATTAATTTTTTATCTGAGAACTCTTCGTTTGACTCAAAACCATAAACATTGTTCTTAATTTTTTTGTATCCAATAGCAATGTCTTTTTTACCTGTTTTATCTTCTGTCCAGCTCGCTGGTAAGGTTTCATCCATCTCGCCAAAACGAACACTCATTCGGATTTTATTGTCAATTAATTCTGTTTTGGCGCCATTAAATTTGAGCTGGATATCTGATATTTTTCCTTTTGGATGCACTATGAAATTGTATTCAACAGTTTTTAAAGAGTCAGATGGGATGGTGAAAACTACGTCAATATTAGGATAAATATTTTTGTATGTGATTTGTTTGAAGCTATGAACCCCTAGTATTCCTTTGGGATTGTTTGGAATGTTATAATAATTATCAAAATCTTTTGATTCTTGTTCTTTAATGAATTCAACATTAGAATTTGAATTTACAAAATCGATGTCAACTCGATGAAATACATACTCAAAATTATATTCGGGTTCTTTTTTTTCTTTTTCAGGAATCCGATATGTTGTTTTTTTGGAAGTTTGTAAAGGTAGTGCAGTCGTTTTTTTTACTTCATAAATATCATAGGAGAAGCCATTTTTTCTTAATTGTACATTTAATCCATTCGAATTCAACAGGAACTTTACTGCTGGGTTTGGCTTTCCCTTTTGGTCAATAATCTGGCCTTTGTTTTCAATAAAACCAGCTGATTTATTTTTGTATTGCGCAGATGAAGGAACAATAATTAATAAAAAAAGGAAGACTAATATGTGTTTCATTAGATTAATTTGACAATTGTAAATGTAATTAAATATCTACAAATCCTACAAACATTTAATTTAGATAGAGATTCGTTTTTGTAGTCAAATGTGGAATTCGAATTGTGAAGCATCTTTTCGTGGAAAGAACACAAATAACCCTTATTTTTGCAGAAAACTTATTTCTTTTGAAAACCAAATTATTTCTCATCACGCCTCCTTTTACACAATTGAACACACCTTATCCAGCAACTGCTTACATAAAGGGGTTTCTGAATACTAAAGACATTGATTCCGTTCAGGCGGATTTGGGGATTGAAGTGATTTTGAAATTGTTTTCGAAAGTGGGATTGTCGAATTTATTTAAAATTGCAACTTTAGATGAGGCTGTTTCAGATAATTCAAAACGAATTTATGTATTACAAGACGAGTATATCAAAACGATTGATGCGGTAATCCGTTTTCTGCAAGGGAAAAATCCAACCTTGGCGCTTCAAATCTGTCAGGAAGATTATTTGCCTGAAGCTTCCCGTTTTGCACAATTGGAAGAATTAGATTGGGCTTTTGGAAGTATGGGAACACAGGATAAAGCCAAGCATTTGGCTACCTTATATCTTGAAGATATCTCTGATTTTATCGTGGAATGCGTGGATGATAACTTTGGTTTCAGCCGGTATGCAGAGCGATTAGGACGAAGTGCTAATTCTTTTGATGAATTGTATGACGCTTTGCAGCAAGAACTAACTTATATTGATGAGGTATTACTTTCTATTCTAAAAGAACGAATAGAAGCTATTCAACCTACATTATTCTTGATTTCTATTCCCTTTCCGGGGAATTTATACAGTGCTTTTAGATCAGCTCAATGGGTTAAAAAACACCATCCCGAAATTAAAATTTCAGCGGGAGGTGGTTTCCCTAATACAGAACTTCGTTCGCTTTCGGATGCTCGAGTTTTTGAGTTTTTCGATTACATCACATTAGATGATGGCGAAGTGCCTATTGAGGAATTAATAGTCAATATTGAAAACCCGAATCACAACTCCTTCAAAAGAACTTTTCTTTTAGAAGATGGCAAAGTAGTTTACAAAAATAATTCCCTAAAACCAGATTACAAGCAAGCGCAAGTAGGTACACCAGATTATTCTGATTTGCCGTTGGATAAATACATTTCGGTTATCGAGATTGTAAACCCTATGCACCGCATGTGGAGCGACGGACGCTGGAATAAACTCACCATGGCGCATGGATGCTATTGGGGGAAATGTACTTTTTGTGATATTTCTCTGGATTACATTAAAATTTACGAGCCAGTTGCGGCTAGTTTACTTTGCGATCGCATGGAGCAAATGATGGAGCAAACCGGTGAAAATGGATTTCACTATGTGGATGAAGCAGCACCTCCAGCATTGATGAGGGCATTGGCACTGGAAATACTTCGAAGAAAATTATCAGTGACTTGGTGGACAAACATTCGATTCGAAAAAAGTTTCTCTAGAGATTTGTGTTTACTGTTAAAAGCTTCCGGCTGTATTGCCGTTTCTGGCGGACTCGAAGTAGCTTCAGATCGTTTGTTGAAATTGATAGACAAAGGGGTAACGGTGGAGCAAGTAGCCAAAGTTACTCGCAATTTTACCGAAGCAGGGATTATGGTGCATTCTTATCTAATGTATGGTTATCCAACACAAACAGTTCAGGAAACGATAGACAGTCTTGAAATGGTGCGTCAATTGTTTGAAGCAGGAGTATTGCAGTCTGGTTTTTGGCATCAATTTGCCATGACAGCACACAGTCCTGTAGGAATGCATCCAGAGAAATTTGGCGTTGTCAAAGAAACTGAAGTCATCGGAACTTTTGCTAATAACGACATCAACTATATTGATTCAACAGGAATCGACCATGACAAGTTTAGTTTTGGACTCAAAAAATCATTATTCAATTTCATGCATGGAATCTGTTTCGACTATGAATTGCAGGACTGGTTTGAATTTAAAATTCCGAAGACTAAAATTCCGGAAGACTATATTTTTAATGCTTTAGAAGTTGCAGAAGATTTTAAAATTAAATCCACAGCCAAAATTGTTTGGTTGGGAGGGAAGCCTTCTGTTGATCATTTTACCAAATCCAAAAAAGGAAATTCCTGGGAGATGATGACACTGACTTTTCACGATAAGAAAGAAAGTTTCACCATTCAGACGAATAAACAAGAAGGAGAATGGCTTGTGGCAATGTTATTGAAAGTTACTGTTTCAAACACCAAGACCTATTCATTTCTGGAAGTTAAAGCTGATTTTGAAACTAATCTAGAGGACTTTGAACTGTTTTGGTACTCAAAACCAATTAACACTTTAAGGGAGTTTGGGTTGTTGGTTCTTTAGTGGCTATACTAACTTTTTTTATAAAAGAGTTTTGATATAATTCGAAAAATTAAAAGAATGAGTCAAATTTATATTTTTAAAATATAGTCGTGTAACTATATCTTTTTAGCATAAATCTATCTTTTTATCTTACGAAAACGTTTTCTTTTACTTATTTTTACGACCATAAAAATTGCATTAATGAGTGATAGCTATAAAGTAAAAGTAAATGATTCTTTTCAATTTGATTTTGATAAGGAACAAGTTTCACGGCTTGACGCTGTAGATATGGATGTTAAAACGTTTCATGTATTACACGAAAACAAGCCCTACAAAGCGGAGATTCTCTCGGCTGATTTCAATCATAAAACCTATACCGTCAAAGTAAATAACAATAGTTATACTGTTGCTATTTCCAATGATTTAGATCAGCTTATCCATGAACTGGGATTTGAGGTAGGATTGACCAAGCAGGTCAATGCGATCAAAGCACCTATGCCGGGATTGATTTTAGAAATTAGTGTGGTAGTGGGTCAAACAGTAAAGGAAAACGACAGTTTGTTAATTCTGGAAGCCATGAAAATGGAAAATAGTTTTCTTTCTCCACGCGACGGAATTATCAAATCGATATCGGTAGGATTGGGAGATGCTGTGGATAAAGGGCAGTTATTAATTGAATTTGAATAAGCGTATGAAAAAGATATTAGTTGCCAATAGGGGAGAAATTGCCATTAGAGTAATGAAGACTGCCCAGAAAATGGGTATTAAAACAGTGGCTGTTTATTCAACAGTCGATAGAAATGCACCTCATGTCAAATTTGCTGATGAAGCTGTTTGGATTGGGGAATCACCTTCAAACCAGTCTTACTTATTAGGGGATAAAATTATTGAAGTAGCCAAGTCATTGGGCGTGGATGCTATTCATCCAGGATATGGGTTTTTGAGTGAAAATGCTGAATTTGCCGAAAAGGCCGAAAAAAACAATATCATTTTTATTGGGCCTAAATCAAAAGCCATTCATATAATGGGTAATAAGTTGGCCGCAAAAGAAGCTGTGAAAGTCTACAATATTCCAATGGTTCCTGGTCTTGACGAGGCAATTACAGATATTGAAAAAGCCAAGGAAGTTGCTAGTAAAATAGGGTTTCCTATTCTGATAAAAGCTGCCGCTGGAGGTGGAGGTAAAGGAATGCGAGTTGTTGAGAATGCGGAGGAATTTGAATCTCAAATGAAAAGAGCGATTAGCGAGGCTATAAATGCTTTTGGTGATGGTTCCGTTTTTATAGAAAAATATGTTGCTTCTCCTCGTCATATCGAAATACAAATCATGGCTGATAGTTATGGTAATATTTTATATTTATTCGAAAGAGAATGTAGTATTCAGCGTCGCCATCAAAAAGTAGTCGAAGAAGCTCCTTCTTCGGTTTTAACACCTGAGTTACGTAAAGAAATGGGTGAAGCTGCCGTTATGGTGGCTAAATCTTGTGATTATCTGGGAGCTGGAACTGTGGAATTTTTATTGGATGAAAACAATAATTTCTACTTCCTTGAAATGAATACTCGTTTGCAAGTGGAGCATCCAGTAACGGAGTTGATTACAGGTACTGATTTAGTTGAAATGCAAATAAAAGTGGCTCGTGGAGAGGCTTTAACGATAAAACAGGAAGACTTAGTGATTAAAGGTCATGCATTAGAACTACGTGTCTATGCTGAAGATCCTATGAATGATTTTCTTCCAAGTGTTGGACATTTAGATGTCTACCAATTGCCTGTTGGCGAAGGAATTCGCGTTGATAACGGTTTTGAGCAAGGAATGGATATTCCAATCTATTACGACCCGATGCTTGCCAAGCTGATTACGTATGGCGAAACCCGCGAAGAGGCAATCCAACTTATGATCAAAGCAATTGATGGATATTTGGTTGAAGGAGTACAAACTACTTTGCCTTTCGGGAAATTTGTTTGTGAACATGAGGCATTCCGTTCTGGTAATTTTGACACGCACTTTGTGAAAAAATATTATAGTGCAGACATGTTGAAAAACCAATTGGCACAAGAAGCTGAAATTGCCGCTATGATCGCTTTGAAACAATATTTTGAAGATCAAAAAATAGTACGATTACCAAATCAATAAATTATGGAGTCTAAAATAAAAGAATTAAACGATAAAATTGCTCAAGCCCATTTGGGTGGAGGTAAAAACAGAATTGCAAAACAACACCAAAAAAAGAAATTAACAGCAAGAGAGCGTGTTAACTATTTGATGGATGAAGGTTCTTTTGAAGAAATTGGAATATTGGTGACACACCGTACCACTGATTTTGGAATGGAGAAAGAAAAATATTATGGAGACGGTGTGATAACTGGATACGGAACCATTAACGGAAGATTAGTCTACGTTTTTGCTCAAGATTTCACCGTTTTTGGTGGCGCTTTGTCTGAAACACATGCCGAAAAAATCTGTAAAGTGATGGATATGGCAGTGAAAATGGGTGCGCCCATGATCGGACTAAACGATTCAGGTGGTGCTCGTATTCAAGAAGGTGTTCGTTCTTTGGGTGGCTATGCTGATATTTTTTATAGAAACGTACAAGCAAGTGGTGTTATTCCGCAAATATCTGCTATTATGGGCCCCTGCGCCGGTGGAGCGGTATATTCTCCTGCTATGACTGACTTTACCATGATGGTAGAAGATACCAGTTATATGTTTGTGACTGGGCCTAACGTAGTTAAAACGGTTACTAATGAAACCGTAACGTCTGAGGAACTGGGAGGAGCAAGTACACATTCCACTAAGTCTGGTGTGGCACATATTACTTCTGCAAATGATGTAGAATGTCTGGAAGATCTAAAACAATTGTTGAGCTATTTACCGCAAAGTAATAAAGAGACGACTGCAAAGCTGCCTTATGAACTAAATGATGAGGTACGCGAACAACTGGCAAGTATTATTCCTGATAATCCAAACAAGCCTTATGACATGCATAACGTTATTGCTGGGATTATTGATGAGGATTCTTTCTTCGAAGTTCATAAAAATTATGCCGAAAATATTATTGTAGGTTTTGCCAGATTAGGTGGAAGAAGCATTGGTATCGTGGCAAATCAGCCATTGTATTTAGCCGGAGTTTTGGATGTAAATAGTTCGATTAAAGCGGCACGATTTACTCGTTTTTGCGATTGTTTCAATATCCCTTTGTTAGTTTTGGTTGATGTACCTGGTTTCTTACCTGGAACAGATCAAGAGTGGCACGGAATTATTGTTCACGGTGCTAAATTACTTTATGCTTTAAGCGAAGCAACCGTACCTAGAATTACCGTTATTACGCGTAAAGCTTATGGTGGTGCTTATGATGTGATGAACTCGAAACACATTGGTGCCGACATGAATTATGCATGGCCAACTGCTGAAATTGCGGTGATGGGAGCAAAAGGTGCCTCAGAAATTATCTTTAAAAAAGAAATTAACGAAGCGGCAGATCCTGCAGCTAAATTATTAGAAAAAGAAGCAGAATATGCAAAGCTTTTTGCTAATCCATATACTGCAGCGCAAAGAGGTTTTGTGGATGAGGTTATCTTACCCCAAGATACACGCAGAAAATTAATTAAAGCATACAGTATGCTTGAGAATAAAGTTAGTGTTACTCCCAATAGAAAACACGGAAATATTCCGTTATAGTTTTTAATATATATCAGAAAAGCGATTGTTGAATAGAGGAAACTCTATTTAACAATCGCTTTTTTACTTGTAAGAATATATTATGAGTGCTATCGAAAGCACGAAAAAAAAACTAATAAAGCCAGTTTTTTCGACTATGCTATGTCTTTTATAAAATCATCATATTCAGAATAGAAAAGCTCTAAAGCAGTCATTTTCTCATTATAAAAAGCAAATATTTCGTCCCAGTAGTTTCTGTTACTAACACTTACTCCTAGTTTTTCAACCCAAATGCGACTGATTGTTTTTCCGTTTTCAAGAACGTAGTCTCTTTCAAATACTAAATCGGCTATGAATTCTTCAGCCAATATATTTTTTAAAGCTTCCAGCTTATCAAAATAAGCATTTCGGGTTTCATTATTTCGATGCTCAATATCAATTAAAACTTGGGCTTTTTTATTATCTACATAAAATTTAAAAGAGAAGTCTTTGATTTTGGTGTCATATAATACCCATTTTCGGGGAAATTTTTCTGCGAATGTGACCCAGAACTCTCTCTTTAATTTTTGAGTTTCTTCTTTGCTATACATTTTGATTGTTTGATTATTAGAAAATTTGCGCACTATTATTTTCTAGAGTACATTTACTTTAATATGCAAAAATAGACTTTGATTATGGATTTTCAACATTTTTTAGAATATGTTCCTCATTTCGCTCAAGCGAAACTTCCGGCGATGGAGGCGCATCTTAAAATGGCTCCATTTGAAAGAATGGAAAGCTTGAAAAATGCATTCAGCGAAAATAAAGACCCAAGAATGGCTGCTGTTATGATGTTGTTTTACCCAAAGAATGGGATGACGCATTTAGTTTTAATTGTTCGGAATGCCTATGAGGGTGTTCATTCTGGACAAATAGCATTCCCCGGAGGGAAGTGGGAAACAGAAGATGAAGATTTTTCTGCAACCGCATTACGGGAAACGCATGAAGAGGTTGGGATACGCCCTAGTCAAATGGAAATTATTAAGTTATTTACGCCTACCTATATTCCTCCAAGTAACTTTATGGTCTATCCTTATTTAGGAATTTGTAAAGAGGAAGTTTGTTTTGTGCTAGATCCAACTGAAGTTTCTCGTATCATTGAATTGCCCTTATCTGTTTTTCTAAGCGATAAAATTATCATTGAGGCAAAACTGACTACTTCTTATGCCAAAAACATAAGTGTTCCTGCCTTCGATATTGATGGTCATGTTGTTTGGGGCGCTACGGCAATGATGCTTAGCGAGTTAAAAGATGTTTTGAAGTCGGTTTTGGAGGTAGAAAAAAAGTTAGGATAAATTTCGAGCAATCAAGGTTGTTATTTCAGTGGGGCATATACGGATAACATTAGAGTACAAAAAATAATTTCGTAAGTTTGTAAAGCAAATTTAGAAGATAAACATACAATTATATGGGGTTATTTAAGAGAAATCCTTTTGGTCACATCCTTTTCGTAAAGAGATGGTTGATTCGAATTTTCGGAGGGTTTACCCATAGGCGTTATAGAGGCTTCAACGAATTACAGATTGAAGGCTCAGAGATTATTAGAAATTTACCAGACACTAACGTGCTATTTATATCGAATCATCAAACTTACTTTGCTGATGTCGTAGCCATGTTTCATGTATTTAACGCTAGTTTAAAAGGGAGAGAGAACAATATAAAAGATGTATTGTACTTATGGAATCCCAAATTGAATATCTATTATGTGGCCGCCAAAGAAACGATGCAAGCTGGTTTGCTGCCAAGGATAATGGCGTATGCAGGTGCAATTAGCGTAGAGCGAACCTGGCGTGCAAAAGGCAAGGACGTTAGCGATAAAAAAGACGTAAATCCTAATGATACCGAAAATATTAAAATTGCACTTAAAGATGGTTGGGTGATTACATTTCCGCAAGGAACAACTAAATCATTCAAGCCTGTTCGTAAAGGGACAGCGCATATAATTAAAGAACACCGTCCTATAGTGGTTCCTATTGTTATCGATGGTTTCCGTCGTTCATTTGATAAAAAAGGTTTGCGTATGAAAAAGAAGGGAATTTTACAATCCTTTATTATTAAAGAGCCTCTTGAGATTGACTATGACAATGATTCTATTGATGATATCGTGGAAAAAGTAGAATACGCAATCGAGCAACATTCTTCTTTTCTAAAAGTAATTCCAGTCGAAGAAGTCGACGAGCAAGAGAAATTAAATAAGCTTCGTAAATGGGAATATTAATAGGTAAGAAATACCATTTTTTACATAAAATAAAAAGCCAGCAATTATTTAAAATTGCTGGCTTTTTTGTTTGAAAAAAATAAATACCACTACTACAAGTCTATCTTCTTCAGTTCTTTATAATTGGCATGCAACCTTCTCAGTAAAATACCATATAGCAGTCTGTAGAATAACCAAAACAATCCAAATAGCACGATGGTAACTAAGGCCAATATACCAATAGTGATCGCCATTATTTTTGGGTCATGTTCAATTTTTTCTCTCAAAACAGCAGTTTCAGGATTATAAAATAAAGCAATTATAAATCCAACAATTAAACCAAACACAATCATTGCCAGATTGTACCAAACATAGTATTGTACCGTTTTACGGGTTTTCAAAATATCTTTCATCAATTGTTTTGTGGAAGCTATTGTTGAAATTCGAATGTAATTCTTATAAAACAAATAAATAAAGATGACGATTACTCCATAACTTAAATAGGTAAATATCCTTAAATACGAAATGAATCCTTTGTTATTTATCTTTTCAAGATAGTCATCTGCATTAAAAATTAAGCTGAGACAGGTCCATAGCATTACCTCCAAAATACTGATGATTAAAATCCACTTCACAATGGAAGACGATTTTTTATGAATCATTTTGTAAATTTCTATTTCTGATATCTGATCAAAAGAATCCTTGTTCTTTTGCCAGTCTTTTTTTAATAAATCCAGCTCTTTCATATTCCTTAAGGATTTAATATTTTTTTTAGTTTTCCCTTTATTCTATTCATTTTCACTCTAGCATTCACTTCGCTAATCCCTAAAGTTTCCGCTATCTCGCGGTAATCCTTATCCTCGAGGTACATAAAAACCAAAGCTTTCTCAATGTCGTTTAATTGATATACAGCCTTGTACATAAGCTTAATTTGCTCCTCTTCCTCATAATTATACTCTACGTCCTTAATAAAGTGCTGACGGCCCTCATATTCAACGGTAGATAATGATCGTTTGTTTTTTCTGTATAATGTGATTGCCGTGTTCAGCGCTACACGATAGGCCCAAGTAGAAAATTTGCTGTCGCCTCTAAATTTTGGAAATGCTTTCCATAATTGAATCGTCACTTCTTGAAATAAGTCTTTATGTGAATCTTCACAATCAGTATATAACCGACAAATTTTGTGGATTATATTCTGATTTTCCTTCAATTGCGTAACAAAAGAATGTTCTAGATTTTCACTCATAACTCATTAGTGTACTTCAAGTCAATTTTGTTACAAAGTAATACAATTTTTAGGAGCACAACCATTTACTTTAACATTTACGCCTTGTCCCGCTGTACATTCTAATCTCCCTAAAAGGCAAATCGGGAGGATTACCATTTCCATCGGGGCTATTTAAGTATTTCTATTTTTCACAATGACATTTTCTCTCAAATGTTTTAAGGAAGTAATAAGGCAAAATGGAAACATGATATAATTGAGGAGTTGTAAGTACTCCAATTGAAGTATAGAACTAATCATAAAAAAAGCCCTCTATGAAATTTCATAAAGGGCTTTAGATTGGGTGTTTTGTTGACTATTTGTTGCAGTCTGAATAATCTACATTAAAAGTATATTTTTTATCACTTACTTTTTGAATAGCAGGATTGTTTTTGTGGTCTGGCTTGTAAGAAGCACCAGTACCTAAATCAACTCCAATTCCTATTAAGCCCCATGAAATTACAGATAAAATGAAATTACCGGTTCTGAAAGCATTATTAAATGTTTGTGTTTTTGTATCACAACCATCCTCTTTCATTTCTACGTTTAATGCTTTATTTCTAGGAAATAAACCAGTCACTTGACCGTTACCCATTTTTTGACCGTCAACATAGATTTGGGCATTTGGATGATCTTTAGCAACGATTGTTCCTTCGTAACGGCTTCCACCAAACATAACGCCACAGCTATTTAAAAAAAGTAGCATAGATAGTGACAAGGCGATAACTGTAAATCTTTTTTTCATGAATTTGTTTGTTAAATAATTAATATGGAATGCGAAAATAGTAATATAAATAGTACAAACAATAATTTATTATGGATTATTTTAGTACTAAATTGCTGACGCTTTTATTTTCGTGAATTATATTTATAATTTTTAATATGAGCCATTTCTCAAATCTTCCTTAACTTTGTTTTTACATAATACTAGATACAAACATGAATATCCCTAATTCAAATTTGCCGAGAATCGTAATTATTGGTGGTGGTTTTGCAGGAATTGCTCTAGCCAAAGAACTAAAGAATCAAAAAGTACAAGTAGTTCTTTTAGACAAGCATAATTACCACACTTTTCAGCCGCTATTATATCAAGTGGCTACAGGAGGTCTTGAGGCTGGTTCTATTGCCTACCCCATCCGTAAGGTTATTCAGGAATATGATGATTGTTATTTCCGACTCACTTCTGTTCAGGAAATAGATACTAAGAATAAAAAGATCATTGCCGAAATTGGAGAATTAAGCTATGATTATCTTGTTATTGCTACAGGGTCGAAAACCAATTATTTTGGTAATAAAGACATTAAACGATATAGTATGGCGATGAAAACCATACCGCAATCACTAAACATCAGAAGCCTTATCCTAGAGAATTTTGAGCAAGCAGTTTTAACTACTGATGTTGCTGAAAAGAATAGTTTAATCAATTTTGTACTTGTAGGTGGTGGCCCCACGGGAGTAGAGTTGGCTGGTGCTCTCGCCGAGATGAAAAAGGCAATTCTACAAAAGGATTATCCCGATTTAGATATAGCAAAAATGGAAATTAACCTCATTCAGAGCGGCGATAGGATTCTTAATACCATGACGGAAAAGTCATCAATGGCCGCCGAAAAATTCTTAGTCGAACTTGGTGTAAAGATTTGGAAGAATGTTCGTGTGACTAATTATGATGGCCGTACCATAACTACTAATTCTGATTTGGCTTTTGATACGGCCACTGTAATATGGACTGCGGGAGTTCAGGGAGCTTTAGTAGCGGGTCTTGATGCTAATTCTTTAGTGGAAAGAGTAGAACGCATCCGTGTCAATCAGTTCAGCCAAGTGAAAGGTTATGATGATATTTTTGCTGTCGGAGATATCGCTTCTATGGAAACAGAGGAGTATCCAGAAGGACATCCTATGATGGCTCAACCTGCTTTGCAGCAAGGAAAACTACTGGGGGAAAATATTGTGAAATTAATTCAAAATAAAGCCATGGAACCATTCGAATACAATGATAAGGGATCGATGGCAACTATAGGTCGCAATAAAGCTGTAGTAGATTTACCTAATTACCATTTCAGCGGTGTTTTTGCTTGGTTTGTTTGGATGTTTGTTCATTTATTCTCGCTAATAGGATTCAAAAATAAAGCCGTGGTTTTCTTAAACTGGGTTTATAATTATATTCGTTTTGATCGTGAAGGCCGTTTGATCATCAGGCCCTACAAAAAGAAAAGCTTTACTGCTTTTACTAGTGATGAGGTTTGATTATAGTAGGAGTTATTGATAGTTTATAAAGGACAGAGTTGCCCTAATGTATTTACTTAAATACTTGGAAAACAATTTGGAACTAAGAGATGATTCTTAAAAAAACGGATGTGTTAAAGGCTGTAATATCATTCTTACGAGTCTGATAATCAGCGTATATTGACATGTGATATCATTCTTACAATGTACTGATTAACAGTAATTTAACTTATTTTTAGTATTTATAACTTGTTGAAAATGAGATACTTACATTTGAATTATTTCCTACATTTTTGCGCCCTATTTTTTTAAACAGTTTTAAATTAATTTAGACTTTTAAACCAAGTCCTAAAATTAATGAAAAGCATTATTATTTCCAATTTCAAACCCATTCTTGTGGGAAAATTATTCGACCAACAAAAACTTAATCAATACACCAAGTTTCTTTACCACCATTTTCAAAATCTAGCGGTAACGAATGAAGTTGTAGATGATGAGATTCAAATGGTACCGAGTAGTTTTGATGAGATATCAAATCAAGTCGACAAATATTCTATTCCTTCGGAAAGTATTAATAAACGACAAGTTCTTATTTTTGAAGAGGTGGAAGATTTTATTGAAAATAAAATTAATACGACTTCGCCTTCAGATTATCACTTCCCTTCAAGCTTAGCCACAAAAACAGGAGATACATTTGGACCCAAAATAGGAGTTCGAATGGAATGGTTCAAAAATAAGATGGGGTATGTTTTTGACGAGTTTTATTCAGATATTGATAAAGCTCCTGAAAACTTAGTTCACGTGACTTGTTCCGGTTACTCTTCTCCTAGTGTTGCCCAACAGGCCGCAATAAGTAGAGAATGGGAAACGACCCAAGTTACACATTCCTATCAAATGGGTTGTTACGGGGCTTTTCCGGCCATTCGTACGGCGAGTAGCCTCATAAGTGGTAGTACAACTAATGGAAGAGCTGATGTGGTTCATACCGAGTTGCTTTCAGCGCATTTAAATTTAACTGAATTTTCTATAGCAAATACGATGATTTGCTCTCTTTTTGCTGATGGCTTTATTGGGTATTCTTTGTATGAAGAAGATTCTTTCATGAACGATGAGACGATATTAGAGAAAAAAGGTTTGCGAATCTTGGCTTCACATGAAGTTATTATTCCAGATTCATTGGAGGATATGTCTTGGGAAATAGGCGAGTACAATTTTTTAATGACCCTTTCAAAGAGAGTTCCTGTTTTTATCCGTAAAAATATCAAGGGTTTTCTATCGACACTTTGCGCTAAAGTAGGCGTTGATCTTGAAGAGGAAAAATCTAAAATGCATTTCGCCATACATCCAGGTGGACCCAAAATTATTGATTATGTAGTAGATGCAATTGGAATAACTAAAGAACAAGCCAGCTGGTCCTATGATATATTGTATCGTCATGGAAACATGTCGTCAGCCACGGTACCTCATATTTTTAATGAAATCGTCAACGATTCAAATATACCAGCAGGAACTAAAATTGTTGCAATGGCATTTGGACCCGGTCTTACCGCCACAGGATTGCTACTGGAAAAAATATAAGTATCGTCTAGAATACAAACTAATAAACAATTATTCTTCTAGAGATAATTTAGAATGATAAGACTGTGATGAGTTATAAAAAGTAAGCTAGACAATGATATCTCCGGAATTGTTTTTATAACTCATTATTTTTTTTACTGTAATAATTCACCATCAAATTCACAAACTTACTGTAACTCTGGATACCATCTTGCTGTTGATTCAATTTTAAGAATTGATCATAAAATAGATAAAAACCAGTTTCGACAGGTGTTTTATGTTCCTTTCTAAAATTGATGCTTTCCTGGTAGTTTTTTAATATTCCAGGATGAACCGTTTTTAGTAAGTGGTCAAATGATTCCTCGTTGCTATATTCCAAAATTCCTAAGCAGTACCTCAAAGCGTAACTGTAGCCTGAATATTTAATATACAAATTGTCATTTTTTACCGAAGCAAGGAAACCAATAAAATTGCATTCACTTTCGCTGGCAAATCCCATCTGGTGCGCCATTTCATGATTGGCTGTCATCGAGAAGCTATACATCGGGCCTAAATAGTTTACGTTGGCCTCATTCGAAAAAGGATTTAAATAACCACTAAATCCCATGTAAGTTAAGGGTACGCTAAATAATGATTTTTTAGTGCTTAAATTTAGAAAATGAAAGTTTTGATGTTGCTTCGATAAGTTATTGTAACCATTTAAGTTCATTGTAAAAGCCTGCTCTTGAGAATACGGAAAATCCACTTTTACGCTATCTGATTTTGTGATTTGTAGTTGAATTTGGTTCGTTTTTTCAATCAAGTTTTTAGTAAAACGCAACAAGTCAGCATTCGTATACTCTTTTTTAATTTCCATTTTTTCAAAAAGTGGTTTTCGGTAGTAGTTTAATGCCCAAAGCATATGAAACAAAAAATAAAAAACAGAGATAAAACTGAGTAACTGCAGGCTATTGTCTTTCCAATTTAGTTTCCAGGATTTTCTTTTGTTCCAGAACCATTTTGCAGCAACTAAAATTATAACGAAATAAAGACAATCCCCTAACGAAAAAGGAATGCTGCCTAATACTGCTCTTGAAAATTGAGATAGGATCAAATAGATGCCATTACTATAATAACGCTCCACGCTTTCGGGGAAAAACGAAATGATCTGCAGAAGAATTATTTGGACAATAAGGAGAAAAGGAAGAATGAATTTTTGTTTCACTAAGCGAAATTTTATTATGCATTGCTGCTTTTGTGTGAATGGTAAATATAGTAACTTTTTGTTTCATTGAGAGACACTAAGTTTTTTTACCATATAAGTCATATACGTTTTCTTTCACGGCCATTCTTAGACAGAGGGCCGCCATTTGCGAAGTTTTTTAAACAGATAAGTCATATAAGTTTTTGTTTCACAGAGAACCACAAAGTAAACCTAAAGAACCAGTAAATTGCAAATACAAAATCCAAAAAACGGGTCATTGTGAGGAGCGAAGCAATCACATTTGCTGAAATACATTATAGGTATACTTTTCTAGCTTCACTTTGTGATTTTTTTTATCTGATGCCTCGCTATGAATAAGATTGCTAATTTTCTCTCTTGAACATTATCTATTTGCAGTTGCTCGCGTGAAGGGGAGGAGCTAACTACCAAAGTAGTGCGTATCACCTGACAGCACTATAGAAAGGGGCGTATTTAGCCCAAAAATAAGTAAGCGCCTTTTTAGAGTGGTGGCACGCCCCAAAAAAAATAGTAGTTGTTTTTAGATGAGAAATTGGCGCGTAACACTGAAAACGATTTTAAACTTTGTAACTTTGAGCTTTAAAAATGTTAAACTTCAAACAACAATAAATGAGTCAAGAGATAAGAAATTTAGAACCAAAGGCACTTTGGAATAAGTTTGCCGATTTGAATGCCGTTCCTCGTCCTTCAAAAAAAGAAGAAAGAGTGATTGAGTTCATGAAAAACTTTGGTGAAAGCCTAGGTTTAGAGACTTTTGAAGATGATATTCGTAATGTTATTATTCGCAAGCCAGCGACTCCAGGAATGGAAAACCGTAAAGCGATAGTAATGCAGGGGCACTTGGATATGGTGCACCAAAAAAATTCGGATACTGTTTTTGATTTCGATACTCAAGGAATCGATATGTATGTAGACGAAGACTGGGTACGTGCTAGAGGAACTACGCTTGGAGCAGATAATGGATTAGGTGTTGCCGCAATTATGGCAATTTTAGAAAGCACTGATATTGCGCATCCTGCTATTGAAGCTTTGTTTACTATTGACGAAGAGACTGGAATGACGGGTGCTTTGAATCTAAAAGGCGGAATTCTGCAAGGACAAATTCTTTTGAATTTAGATACAGAAGAGGATGACGAAATCGACATTGGCTGTGCTGGTGGAATTGACGTTACTGCTACTGCTGAGTACGATGAAGAGGAAACTCCTGAAGGTTCTGTAGGGTATTCAATTACTGTAAAAGGATTAAATGGTGGGCATTCAGGAATGGATATTCACAAAGGACTGGGGAATGCTAATAAAATTATGAACCGCTTGTTATTTGATGGTTTTGATAATTTTGGATTGCAAATTGCTGAAATTAAAGGAGGAAGCCTTCGTAATGCTATTCCACGTGAAAGTGTGGCGCAAGTAATTATTGCTTCGGTATTTGATGAAGCATTTGTGTTTGATATGCAGCAAGTGGTTAATGATATAAAAGCAGAATTAAAAACGACTGAACCTAACTTAGAGGTGGTTTTTGAGAAACTGGATACTACACCGGCAAAAGTAATGCCTTCTATTGCTCAGTATTATTTTGTGAGAGCGATGTATACTGCTCACAACGGCGTGTATAGAATGAGCGCTGACTTTGCTGATTTAGTAGAAACGTCTAATAATATAGCCAAAGTTGTTTTAGGAGAAGGAAAGCTGTCTGTACAGTGTTTAACGCGTTCGTCTGTAGAGACGGCTAAGTTTGATTTAGCGAATGCTTTGACATCCGCTTTTGAATTAATGGGATGTGAAGTGGAGCTTGCAGGATCGTATCCTGGTTGGACACCAAATGCTGAATCTGAAATTCTAGATGTGTTAGTGCCTATTTATGAGAAACAAACGGGTGAAAAACCAAGCGTTGTTGCCTGTCATGCAGGTTTAGAATGTGGAATTCTGGGAACAAATTATCCAGAGATGGATATGATTTCTTTTGGGCCAACTATTCGTGGAGCGCATTCACCTGATGAAAGAGCGAGTATTTCATCATCTCAAAAATTCTGGAAATTTTTGGTGGAAATTTTAGCAAATATTCCTGTAAAATAACAATTGGATTCAATTATAAAAATTAACCCTCGTTTAGTAATAAACGAGGGTTTGTTATTTAAAAGAATTACTCTCTTTTGGGAGCGTTTTTTTTCTCTCTTTTTTCTTCTTTCTTTTCTTTAGCCGTTTTAAGAGGCTCTTTCTTGGCGGTTTTCTTCGCGTCTTGACTTTTTGCCATGATATCAGTATTTGGATTTTCTTGTTTAATGTAAGTAAATGTATGTAATATTTTGGTTTCTTCTAAATATTATTTTAAAAAACCCCCTATCACGTTAGTAATTGGGGATATATAGTTTTTATGTAAGTGATTCATTAAAATTGAGAATGTAGCTTAATTACCTTTTTTTCAAGATTTTATATTCTTCATAACAGCCGCTAATAGCATCCATTATTTGTAGGTCATTTGCAGTTTTAATAAAGGATTCAGAGTAATTACAGCGCTGCAATATTTCGGGTATTTCTTTTTTATCAATCCCTAGAAGTACCGCAAGGGTCTCTCTATCAAATTTAGATTCTAAAAGATTACGCACTGTATCGTCCTTCCTCATTTCTTTTAATTTTTTTAATTCTTTTGGGTTTTTACCAAAGAAATTATAAAGCATATCTGTGGGGTTGAAAATGGAGCCGAGAACTCTTCCAAATGCATTTGGAGAGTATTCACCAGCTTCATATCCATGTGTTAAGCCAGAAATACTATATCGGTAATTTTCGCTTGTAGGAATTGTTTTTGAATCTACTTCTAGATATCCTGTTAAGTTGAATGGTCTAATTACTACTTCTTCAAGCGCAATAGCACTCTCAGTCAGGAAGATTTTAGCTACTTTGTTTTTGATCCAGTCATTTGTCACTTTAACTCGCAGTGATTGAAATCCTAAAAGGGAAATGTGTAAAGTATCGGTTGGTTGGACATCAATTTCAAAATAACCATTAGAGTCGGTTCGAGCTCCTCTAACTTTATTGATATTGATAATATTTGCATTAATCAATGCCGACTTAGTGTTGTCGTTATAGATAAAACCGGATACTTTTTGGGAGTGAACTATCTCTTGTGCAGTTGCGGTTAAGGATAGTGCTAAAAAAAAGAGAACTATAAAATATTTCATAAACTGATTTAAAACTTTAAAAGTAGTAAAACAGGATTAAATATTTTATAGTTCTCTTATAATTATAAGAAAATTAACAATAGATGTTAGTCTCTTCTTGGTCTTCTTGGTCTAGGTGCGTCACCAAAACTTTCAGAACGTCTAGGAGCTCTGTCTGAAGAACCTTCGCTTCTTGGAGCTGAGCTTCTTCCGCCAAAACCACCTTCTCTTGGAGCTGAGCTTCTTCCGCCGAAACCACCTTCTCTTGGAGCAGAGTTTCTATCGCTTCTAAAACCACCACCACCAGAACCTTCTCTTCTTGGTGCAAAACTACCTTCTCTTCTTGGAGCAGAACTTCTTCCGCCACCAAAACCACCACCAGAACTTCTTCCGTTGTGGTCACGTCTTCCGCCACCATCATTTTTAGAAATTTCAACATTGATACGACGTCCTTCTAATTGTACGTTATTCAATACTTCCATAACTTTATCTGTATGCTCAGGATCTGTGTTAAAGAAAGAGAAACCTTCTTTTACGTCTACTTTGAAAACGTCATCACGACCTAAGTCTAATGTCTCTTTCAAGTAATCTTTTAATGACATCCAATCGAAGTTATCTCTAGAACCTATGTTCACAAAATATCTTGTTGCGCCACCATTATTATCTCTTGGAGCACCATCTCTGTCATCACGTCTTTCAGAACCTGAAGCTTGATTAGAGATGTCTCTAGTTTTCTTGTAATAGTTGATGAAACGGTTGAATTCAACAGAAACCATTTTCTTGATTAACTCTTCTTTCGATAAGTCTTCAAGTACGTTATTAATTGCAGGAAGATAGTTGTCAATTTCATGATCAACTTCTACATCTTTAATCTTATTAGCTAAGTGCAATAATTGGATTTCGCAGATTTCGATTCCTGAAGGAACTGTTTTTTCCTCGAATTTTTGTTTGATGATTCTTTCGATAGAAGAAATCTTACGTAATTCGCTTTTAGTTACAATTACAATAGAAGTACCTAATTTACCAGCACGACCAGTACGACCTGAACGGTGATTGTAAGTTTCTATTTCGTCAGGTAGTTGATAGTTTACTACGTGAGTAATGTTATCAACGTCAATTCCACGTGCTGCAACATCAGTAGCTACAAGCATTTGGATTTGTCTTCCTCTAAAAGATTTCATTACACCATCACGTTGCGCTTGAGATAAATCTCCGTGCAATGCAGCAGCGCTGTATCCATCTTCTACTAATTTCTCAGCAACAGCTTGTGTATCACGTTTTGTTCTACAGAAAACTACAGAAAAGATATCTGGATTAGCATCAGCTAAACGTTTCAAAGCTTCATAACGGTCACGTGCGTTTACAAGGTAAAACTCATGTGAAACCGTAGCAGAACCTGAATTCTTAGCTCCTACAGTAATTTCAATTGGGTCACGCATGAATTGTTTTCCAATTCTAGCAACTTCTGCTGGCATTGTAGCCGAGAATAACCATGTGTTTTTTTCGTCTGGCGTAGTTGATAAGATGTTTACGATATCTTCGTAGAAACCCATGTTCAACATTTCGTCAGCTTCGTCAAGAATACAATAATTAATTTGAGAAATGTTTACCAATCCTCTGTTAATCATATCTTGCATTCTTCCTGGAGTTGCCACAATAATTTGTGCGCCTCTCTTAATTTCTCTTGCTTGGTCTGTTATGCTAGCTCCACCGTAAACTGCTACCACATTAATACCTTTTTCGTATTTAGAGTAGTTTTTAATTTCGTTGGTAATCTGCAAACAAAGTTCGCGTGTTGGAGATAAAATTAATGCTTGTGTATTTCTGTTGTCGGCATCAATTTTCTGAATAACTGGAAATCCAAATGCTGCCGTTTTCCCTGTCCCTGTTTGAGCCAACGCAACCATATCTGTGTCTTTTTCCAATAATAGGGGAATCGCTTTCTCCTGTACTTCGGTCGGATTCTCAAATCCTAGATCTAAAATCGCCTTCAGTAACGATTCACTCAATCCTAATTGTTCAAATTTATTCATATGTGTTTTTAAAATAGGGTGCAAAAGTACTGTTAATATTTGAGATAAACTAATGCTATTTCAAGTTTTGGCGTTTTATTATTATTTGATTATCAGAAAGTTAGATTTTTATTTTTAGATTTAGCGCTCTGAATTTGGATTTGAATAAAGAAATAAGAGTGCGAACAGCAAATTTCCGAATTAAAATCGTTGGATTTTAACACTTATTTTTCATTTTTCAAAAAGCTGATTAGTAGTTGCGTTGCCTTTCCTCTGTGACTGATCTGATTTTTTAATGCAGACGATAGTTCCGCGAAAGTTTCCTTATACCCTACAGGTTGAAAGATAGGATCATAACCGAAACCTTCACTTCCGGCTCTGGCTAAGGATATTTGGCCTTTGGCTATACCTGTAAAGTGATATTGGTTTCCCTTTATATTTAGCGTAATTACCGTTTTGAAATGCGCGTTCCTATTGGATTTATCAGATAAGGCTTCCAGTAGTCTATCCATATTGTCTTCAGAACTGCGTTGTTCACCCGCATACCTGGCAGAGTATACCCCGGGAGCTCCGTTCAGGGCTTCCACTTCGAGTCCTGTGTCATCAGCAAAACAATCGTAGCCATACTTTTCAGTTACATAATTAGCTTTTAATATGGCATTCCCTTCTATAGTGTCAGCAGTTTCTGGAATCTCCTCATGACAACCGATATCTTCCAAGCTTACTATTTCTATACTTGATGGAAGTAGTTGTTGAATTTCCTTTATTTTGTTTTTGTTGTTTGAAGCGAAGACGAGTTTCATTTGTTTTTATTTTGGATGTATCAAAGGTAAGTGTTTTTTGAAATAGGTCTCAGTTATATTGGTTTGCTTAATTGTATGGGATTTCTTTATTTTTTTTAAAGGCGTTAAATCAAAGTTAAAATACTATTTTTCAATGTATTAAGGTGGTGTGTGTCGTATCTTTGAGTATGACTTCGGTTTGTTATTGATTATGGCCATCTGCAAGGAGTAGCGTATTTGATAATCAGTTATATCGAAAGGTATAAGTTGATGATGATAAACCAAAGTCTAAATATTGGAGGTCTGTAAAAAGACCTCCTTTTTTATTGGAGTTAATCGTGAGAATAGGATTCCTCATTAATCTGGTATTTACATAGTAATTTGATATTAGTATAAAAAGAACTCAATTGATGACTATAAATAAATGAATTGTCGACATAATTGACAATTGTGTAAAGCCGTACTGAATTAAAGTTAATTATCGGTTAAGGTGTTGATTTACAATGGTTTTGTTGGAATTATTTGTATCTTTGATATGTGGTTTTGATTAATTACTTGTGTATTTCAATCTTCACATGAGAATGATAACGCAATATTCAGCTATACTATATTATAGGTATGAGTTGATAATGGTAAATCAGAACTAACAATTGGAGGGCTTTAATAGCCCTCCTTTTTTTTAAACATCTAAGTTTGCCTTAGTACTTCGTAACGCTTCCCAAGTTGTCTAGGAAATACAAATCAGAGAGATATGTGAATTCATCCCCATGCATAAAGATACTACCGTCAACCTCTTCATAACTTGATTTCCCTACTGCTGCAAGTAGTTCATTTGCTAGATGTAAGGTGTTTTTGTGGAAACGAAAAATGCGTTCTGACTTATCTGTTACAACCAAGCCTTTCATTAACATTTTATCTTGTGTAGCAACTCCCCGTAGGACAGGTATTGTTATTGATCTCAATGACTGAATGCAGCATAATAAAAACATAAAATCTCTGGCGCTGTTGTGCATATCAGCTCCCATTGCGATTGCTCTAACTATGGAGTAACCTCAGATTATTTTGCCACTGCATATTACGCGTATTTTATCTCGAATATTTAGGCTGATTAATGTTTTGTCAACAAAGGTTAGTGCAGGTTCAAATGGCATTCCTACAGCGTCTGAAAATAGGAGTGGTGCAGCACCTGTTCCACTCTCAGCACTATCAACCGTTATAAAGTCTGGAAAACAATTCTGCAGTATAATTTCTTGGCAAATTAATTCAAATTCGTTTGTCTGACCGAAGTATAGTTTAAAGCCAGTAGGTTTTCCATCAGTATTTCGTTAAATAAAATACTGTTGTATCTATGGCGCAATAGTTTCAAGGGAATATCTAAAATAACCTATAATAGAGAAATTTCTAAGAATGACATGTTTGGTCTGGTTGTTATTTAAAAGCCCAATAAATAATAGTACTAATAAATAGGTAGGAGTAGCCATTGTTAAAGTAGAAATGCGCTGCACTACTAATAACAAAGGCGGCAATTCCATAAACGAAAAATTCCATTCTCATAGCAACGATTTTTGTAAACCTCTAATTTAGTATGAATATAAGTTCTTTCGTATATTTAATTATTATAAAAAATATTCTATAATTGCATAAACGGAAATGAATTAGTAAAACTTAAAATGCAGTTTCTACGTAAATACGATTAATATAAAGAATTAAATACAAGAATGAAAAAATATACCACCGCGAGTAATGCTTTTATGATTTTCTTTTTTATGCTCATTTTTAGCAATACATATTCGCAATATGTATTTCAGGCTGATACATTGCCTGAGGAAATATCTTTACATAAGTATGCGACTATTGCCGATGTGGGGCAGAAAGAATTAAATATTCAATATATAATGAGTCATTATGATGCATTGAATCCTAGAGCATTAAAAACGGCAAACGATGATTTAGGATTTACCCAAAATAATTTTTGGGCAAATTTGACACTTCAAAATCCAACTGATTCAGACTTACATTATTATTTAGAAACTGCATTGCCGATAACGGATCTAGTGGAGTTATATACGATTGACGAAGTTTCTGGTAAAATTTCAAAGGCAGTAAGTGGAGATGTCTTAGCTTTTTCAAAAAGAGCATATGATAATCGCAGGACCATTTTTAAAATTGACATCCAGTCTAAGTCAAACTTAAAATTATTTCTGCATTTAAAAAGTGATGGAGAAGTGCTTAAGATACCGTTGATTTTGCGCACGGCCGATAACTTTATGCAGAAGATTTCTTTTGAACAATTAGTTTTCGGATTTTTTTATGGCATTTTGGCAATTGTGGCTGTAATTTACTTTTTTTTCTTTTATGCTTTGGGGAATTTTACCTTTTTGTATTATAGTTTATATGTTGTTTTTGTAGGTCTCTTGCAATTTGCATTAGATGGTTTTTTCTATGAATTTGTAACTCCTTTTGGCGGGTGGTTTTCAAACCATTCCATACTTTTTATTGCGATAATTGCCGTTTTTTTATCGGGAAAATATAGCGAAGTATTTTTGAAAATAAAAAAGTACAGTAGAACGATTTACATTTTGTTTAATGTTGCTTATGTGTTACTCTTTACATTATTAGCTTGTGTGATTTTATTTCCTTCACTCTTGTTGCTTTGCTATATTTTAGTAAATGTACTTACACTAGTATTCCTGGTCTTGATCGTATATTCTATAATTTACCTGTATTACAAGAGAAAACCGGTAGACTCTTTTTTCTCGGCCGGTATTTTGTTTTTGATTGTTGGATTTAGCGTATTTATATTGCATAATTTCGGACTACTTCCTAGTAGTTTTCTGACTCAAAATAGTTCTAAGTTGGGAACTGGCATGGAAGTTATTTTCCTTTCACTTTCGATGTCTAATTTAATAAGAAGTTTAAAAAACGAAAAAAATGAGCTGAATCGAATTGCTTTGGTTCGCTCAGAGGAGATGAATGATCTAAAAACTTATTTTTTATCCAATATTAGCCACGAGTTGCGAACCCCATTAAATGCAATCATGAATTTAATAGATTCTGTGTCGAATGAAGTAGAAGATGAAAAAATCAGAAAGAATTGCCAAGTCATAAAATATTCGTCCCATAGCTTACTGAGTTCCGTTAATGATATTTTAGATTTTTCTAAAATTGAAAAAAAAGAAATGAAATTAGAGAAAATCACCTTTAGCCCAGGGAAAATTCTAGAGGGTTTAAAAAACAATGCAGAAATACGAGCGAAAGACAAAGGGCTAGACTTTCAATTTTCGATCTCAAATGATATGCCTGCGGTTATTAAAGGAGATGAAACTAGATTAGTACAGGTTGTAAATAACGTGCTTAGTAATGCCATTAAATTTACGTCTGAGGGCTTTGTGAATTTTAATGTGAGTGTTCTGATGAAAGAGGATAATAAGGTACGTTTAATATTGAAGGTTTCTGACTCAGGAGTGGGAATACCAAAAGAAAAAATGGATAGTATTTTTGATTCGTTTTCTCAAAATAATATCGATAATAAAAGAAAATTCGGAGGACTTGGTCTCGGGTTGTTCATTGTTAAAACGTTAGTCGATATGCAAGATGGGACAATCAAAATGGAAAGTAGAGTGGGCGATGGTACAAGTTGTGAAATTTCAATTGATTATGATATTATCGAGTCAAAAAGAATTGAAGTAGTTTCTTCTGAACCGGCTGTTTATGATTTGGGAGGAAAAACTATTCTAGTGGTAGAGGACAATGCGATGAATCAGATGGTCATTAAGATGATCACAAAGAAATGGTTGAACACCACTGTTCTTTATGCTAATAATGGTCAGGAAGGGTTAGATGTATTGAAGGTAAATAAAATTGATATTGTTTTAATGGATCTCCAAATGCCGGTTATGGATGGTTATGAAGCAACAATTGCGATAAGAAATGGTGAAGTAGGAGTAGAAAATGCAAACATTCCTATTATCGCGGTAACTGCTGACGTCATGGAAAGCACAAAATCACGTGTCGCAGAAATAGGAATGAACCATTATTTATCTAAGCCAATTAAAAAAGAAGCTTTATATGATATCGTTAAGGAATTAGCCTAGCTAAAACGCAATCGTACGTAAACATGTTTGATCCCTTTTTTTTCTGAATCTCTTTCGTCAATTTCTAGGATATCGGTCAGGGATTTTAACATCGGAGTTAGCTTTGCGAAACCATAATTACGTGGGTCAAATTCGGGTTTTCTTTTTACTATAAAGTTCCCGACATCACCAAGAAAAGCCCAACCGTCATCATCACAAATGTCTTCTATAGTACTTTCAATAAGTTCTATGGTTTGTGTGTCTATTTTATTAAGTGATGATTTCTCGATAGGTTTTTCAATCGTTTTTTCAACGGGTTTCCCAACTGGTTTTTTAGTATCTGCAGAACGTTTTTTAGCTTTTTTCTGAATAGCACCATCCAAAACTTCGATGTAAATAAATCGGTCACAAGCTACTATAAAAGAATTAGGGGTTTTTTTCTCTCCAATTCCAATAACTTTCATTCCAGATTCTCTTAATCGAATCGCTAATCGCGTAAAGTCAGAATCACTGGAAACGATACAAAATCCATCGACTTTATCAGAATACAATAAGTCCATAGCGTCAATAATCATGGCAGAATCTGAAGAATTTTTCCCTACGGTGTAGCTATATTGTTGAATAGGTGTTATGGCATGTTCTAGTAAAACACCTTTCCATCCATTTGCATTGGGTTTTGTCCAATCGGCATAAATGCGTTTTGTAGTTGGTGTTCCGTATTTGGCAATTTCTTCCATCATTCCTTTTACATTGCTATAGGGAACATTGTCTGCGTCAATTAGAACAGCCAATTTTAATTCTTTTGTATCTTGTGCCATAAATTAAGTCGAATTGAAATATTTATTCAAAGGTACAAAGTTTATTACTGAAAACTAATTTTTGCGGTTCTCAGCATGGCATATAGGGCGTTTTTGCGGCTGAAAAGTTAAGCGCGCGGGACGGGTACTAAAAAAAAATGACATAAAATCCTTTTTTAAGGTTTAAATAATTATTTTTGCAACTTCTTAAAATTAAAATTATTACTTAAATATATTATGGTAAAGGATTTATTCGAAAGAATTCAAAACAATAAAGGACCGTTAGGAAAATGGGCTTCACAAGCTGAAGGATATTTTGTTTTTCCAAAACTAGAAGGAGAATTAGGACCGAGAATGAAATTTCAAGGTAAAGAGGTTTTGAACTGGAGTTTGAACGACTATTTAGGTTTGGCAAATCACCCAGAAGTTCGAAAAGCGGATGCTGATGCTGCGTTAGAATTTGGTGCAGCTGCCCCAATGGGAGCTCGTATGATGAGTGGTCACACTAAATACCATGAGCAATTAGAGAATGAATTGGCTGCTTTTGTAATGAAAGAATCAGCTTATTTATTGAATTTTGGTTACCAAGGAATGGTGTCTATTATTGATGCTTTGGTTACTAGAAATGACGTAATTGTATATGATGTTGATGGACATGCTTGTATTATTGACGGAGTTCGCTTACACAGTGGAAAACGTTTTACATACAAACACAATGACATTGAAAGCATGGAGAAAAACCTGCAACGGGCTACTAAAATAGCTGAAGCTACTGGAGGAGGAATCCTTTTTATTACTGAGGGTGTTTTTGGAATGCGCGGTCAACAAGGTAAATTGAAAGAAATTGTTGCTATGAAGCAAAAATACAATTTCCGTTTATTAGTTGATGATGCACATGGTTTCGGTACTCTTGGTGAAACAGGTGCTGGAGCAGGTGAGGAGCAAGGAGTTCAAGATGATATTGATGTTTACTTCTCTACTTTTGCAAAATCGATGGCTAACATTGGTGCATTTGTAGCAGCTGATAAAGATATTATTGACTATTTGAAATATAATTTACGTTCTCAAATGTTTGCAAAAGCATTGCCTATGATTCAAACTGTAGGTTCATTGAAACGATTAGAGTTATTGCGTAACCACCCAGAATTGAAAAACAAGCTTTGGGAAAATGTTAATGCATTACAAAGCGGTTTAAGAGAAAAAGGATTTAATATTGGAGACACAAATACTTGTGTAACCCCAGTATATCTTGAAGGAAGTGTACCTGAAGCTATGGTGATGGTAAATGACTTGAGAGAAAATTACGGAATTTTCTTGTCGATTGTAATTTATCCAGTTATTCCAAAAGGGATGATTTTATTACGTGTGATTCCTACTGCTCCTCATACATTGTCTGACATTGATGAGACATTAGTTGCTTTTGAAGCAATTCGTGAGAAGTTAGAAAACGGTACTTATAAAGAAATTGCATCAACAACTAAGGTTGATTTAGACGCTTAATACGCTATTTTCATATATTCTCTTCATGGGAATGTTCTAATAAAAACCATTCATATTATGAATGGTTTTTTTTGTTTTTAGGTAATTTTACCAATGTAGTAACCATAAATAAAAAGAATCATGAAAAATGTATATTTATTTTCTACCGTTATAGTATTGGCTCTATCAACCTCTTGTATGGATAATAAAAGAAAGGATGTGAGTGTTCCTCAATTAGAAGTTGAAGCACCAGTGGAAACAGCAGCCAAAGAATGTTATCAAGCTATAATTGAAAAGGATACCATCACACTAACTGTTGATGTTAATAATGTAAATCAATTTGAAGGAGAATTAGATTATTCTTATTATCAAAAAGACAAAAGCTTTGGAACACTTTTGGGAAATGTAAAAGGCGATACTATTTTTGCGGATTATACCTTTCAGTCCGAAGGAAAAACGTCAGTAAGAGAGTTGGTTTTTCTAAAAAAAGACGCGAATACTTTTGTCGAAGGTTATGGTGAAGTTTTAGAAACTAACGGGAAAATGGTATTTAAAGATATAAGTAAAATCAAATTTGACGGAAATATAGTTTTCAAAAAAATTAATTGTAAAGAATAAGTTTTAAGTAAATATAAAATAAAAAAATATCCATTAGTTTACGCTAATGGATATTTTTGTTCTTGTCATAAATTTTAAAACTGATTTCTAAAAACGGAACACTTTTTTTAAAGTTCTTTTCTAAAAGTTTTTCTTCTGCAATGAACTTCTGGATGAAAGTGTTTCCATAGATTATGAACAGCAGTATTGTCAGCAAGTTCCGGAGTACGGAAACAGTTTACCACTCCTTTTTCTTTGAAAGTAAGATAGTATTCATTGAAAATGATTGCCGTTACCGCTTTGTTTTGATAATCTGGATGAACTCCAATCAAATAGAAAATCATGTCCTTACTTTGTTTTTTAGCTTTTAGTAAATGAATAAAACCAAAAGGGAATAATTTTCCTTTTGCCTTTTGTAAAGCTTTAGAAAACGAAGGCATAACAATACTAAAAGCAACAATATTATGGTCTTTGTCTTCTACAAATTTAATATACTCCGGATTGATTAAGCTGATGTATTTTTTCTTGAAGTATTCTTTTTGTATGTCAGTTATGGCTACAAAAGAGGATAAGTTAGCATAGGATTCATTGAATAAATCAAACATTTTATCCACATGAGGCATTACTTCTTTGGTAGTTTTAAAATTAAGTGGACTTAATTGGTATCTTCTTTTTACTAAATCATTGGCCTTTTCGAAAAATTCAGGTTTTACGTTTTCGAAAGGGAATTTACTTTCAATATATTCTTTTTCAGTAACATAACCCAGCTGTTCAAAATGGGTAGCGTAGTAGGGGTGGTTGTACCAGGTAATCATGGTTCCTAATTGGTCAAACCCTTCGGTAAGCACGCCTACTTTATCTAGATTTGAAAAACCCATAGGTCCTTCTACATACTCAAGACCATTATTTCTGCCTAATTCATATACTTTTTCTAAAAGAGCCTTTGTAACTTCAATATCATCAATTACGTCAAACCAGCCAAAACGGACTTTCTTTTTTTGTTGATCATTTACTTCGCTCCAATTGACAATTGCCGAAATTCGTCCAACAACTTCATTGTTTTTATAGGCAAGAAAAAAATAAGCTTCAGCATTCTCGAAAGCCGGATTTTTCGTTTTATCAAAAGATTCTAATTCGTCTGCAATAATAGGAGGAACCCAGAACTCGTTGTCTTTATATAAGGAGAAAGGAAATTTGACATATGCCGCTAATTCACTTTTTGTAATCGCTTCTTTTATAGTAATCATTATCGTTTTTTATTGTGTAGACTCAATTTGGTCTTTACGTTTTTTATTCTTCTTTTCTGCTTTCTTTTCCGCTTTTGATTTGGAGTTATCACCGCTGTCAATGCTCATTCGCACTTCTTTATAATTTGCATCGTAGCGCCAAGAAAATCCTACTCCTCCATAAAGGACTGTTGGAGTATCTTTAAAATTGGTACTTATTGAGGCGTCAATTTGCATGTCTTTGTTTAGAAGGTAGGCTGCACCACCTCTAAGGATAGCGTCGCTGTAAAAATCACTTTTGAATCCTTGGTTTTCAATAAATCCTGACCACTGATCATTAAACCCTTTTGTCAATGTCAATACGTAGCCGTAACTTGGGTAATCAGTTGTGATATAGTCAGCAATGATGTTTGTTACAAAAACCCATGTTCCGTCACCCAAATGATTTTGAGTAATAAGCATGGCCTTTGGGGAAATATCTCCTTTAGGATTAAAATAATATGGATTATCAGAAAAAGATAAATTAGCTCCAGCAAATACAGAAACCGCTGGGATTAATTGATGCCAATTGAAAGAATGGTTGGCTTTCCAACTGTAAATATTAATATTCTTTTCGTAATTTTTAAACGGATCGTAAACTAGATATTTAGCACCGAAAACAGTTTGCTTCAGCGCTGACTTTTTAACACTGCTAAATGGTGTGGTAAAATTTGCGTTTTGGTACTGCAAGTCGGCTATTAATTCTAGTCTTTCTAATAATGCACCGTATCGCAATGTAAGGTCTAATCCGAATCCTTTAGCATCATATTCTAATAAACGGTGGTTTTCTTGGATTCCGTAGATGCCAGTTTCTACTTGAATAACTGATTTTCCAACGGCAAAGGCTGACATAGTTTCGCCGGGTCTGTTTGAATTAATTTGATCCGTATGCTGCCCATACTGAATTATCGGCAACATAAAAATTAAAGCAGCAAGTACTATTTTAAGTTTTGACATATTGTTTTTGGGTTTAAAAGTAATAACGCTGTTCAAATGTACTATATTTTATCATTTATTTAAGAATGATATTTTAATTTTGTCCCGAAATTTCGGGATGGATTTATTAATTTTGCTAAAAAATATTTGATTATGCAAACTGCCTCCTTTACAGGTTTTATAAGAATACTGTTTTACATTCTGGCTTCCTATTACATTTTTAAGTTTTTGGCAAAATTATTTTTGCCTTTATTAGTTAAAAAAGTAGTGCAAAAAGCGGGAGAGAATTTTCAGGAACAACAAAACAAGACTCAAGATACTTCATGGAAGAAAGCACAATCAAGCGATGAGGTAATCTATAATGCCAAAAACGCTACAAAACCACGGGAGACCAAAAAGGTAGGAGATTATGTCGATTACGAAGAAATAGATTAGATTTGCTCTAGTTAAGAGTCTCATATTTTAAAAATAAATCTGCAAATTTGAAAATTATAAATAAGTTTTACCCGCACGCTTTAGCCATTCTTGGCTTTGTCCTTGTCTCTTTAATCTATTTTTATCCTGTTTTGCAAGGAAAACAAATCTACCAGTCTGATATTGCTCAATACACGGGTATGGCCAAAGAGCAAAATGACTTTAGAGCTGCTGAACATGTAGAGCCCTATTGGACAAATAGTGCTTTTGGAGGAATGCCTACGTATCAATTAGGGGCTAAATATCCCTACGATTTTATTGGTGCAATAGACGACGCCTTGCGATTTTTACCACGTCCAGCAGATTATTTGTTTTTATACTTCTTGGGATTTTATGGCTTATTATTAGTTTTAAAAACAGACCCACTAAAAGCCTTTTTTGGTGCTTTAGCTTTTGGGTTCTCTACTTATTTGATTATTATACTTGGTGTAGGACATAATGCTAAAGCGCATGCAATCGCTTATATGCCACTTGTGATCGCTGGTTTTATAATGGTATACCGAAAAAAATATATTGTGGGTGGTTTGCTTACTATGTTTGCGACAGCATTAGAGATCAATGCCAATCACTTTCAAATGACATATTATTTATTGATTTTCTTGCTGATCCTTTCGGGTTATTTTATCTATTTAGATATTAAGGAGAAATCATATAAACCACTTTTAAATTCTCTTGGCGTTCTTGCAATTGCAGGTATATTTGCCATTGGTGCCAATGCTACAAACTTATTGGCAACTTCAGAATATGCTACTTTTAGTACCAGAGGTAAAAGCGAATTAAGCTTTAATCCTGATGGTTCAAAAAGCACTTCTTCAAGCGCTATGACTAGGGATTATATTACTGAATATAGTTATGGTCTGGCAGAAAGTTTCAATTTGATTGCGCCACGACTTTTTGGTGGATCAAACCACGAAGCACTAGGTAAAGACAGTAAAATGTATGAGTTCATGCTTGGGCAAGGAGTTCCTGAAGGACAAGCAGCTGATTACGTAAAGGGAATGCCGACCTATTGGGGAGATCAGCCTATAGTAGCAGCACCAGCTTATATTGGGGTTGTAGTTTTCTTCTTAGGAATTATAGCTTTATTTATTGATGAACGAAAAATTAAGTATGTTTTTCTCTCTGGAGCAATTACGGCGTTATTACTTTCTTGGGGAAAAAATTTCCCAGTACTGACCGATTTCTTTATTGATTATGTGCCTATGTACAATAAGTTTAGAGCCGTCTCTTCGATACAGGTAATTTTAGAATTATGTTTCCCAGTTTTAGCGATTATGGGATTACAGTCGTTTTTTAAATTAGATAAAGAAATGCAATGGAAGGCACTATGGCGTTCAGGAGCCGTAGCTTTAGGTCTCATTGTGGCTTTAGTTTTAAGCAAAAGTATGTTTAGCTTTTCAGGAGCTAATGATGGATATTATCGAGAAAGTTACGGACCGGAATTTGTGGATGCGCTTAAAGGCGATAGAATGAGTTTGTATAGTGCTGATTTGTTGCGTTCTGGTTTTTTTATCCTGCTAGCGGCTGGAGTTCTTTGGCTATTTATAAAGAATAAAATAGCTCAGAATACTGCAATAATCCTTGTGGGATTATTTATGGTTTCCGATTTGTTTTTTGTTGATAAAAATTATGTTTCATCAAAAGATTTTGTCAGTGGAAGAGAAGTTGAAGTTCCTTTTCAGGAAACTCCTTCTGATGCCATGATATTAAAAGATACTAGTCATTACCGCGTTTTTGAAGTAAGTGGTAATTTTTCGAGTGCGCGAGCCTCTTATTTCCATAAATCTATTGGGGGGTATCATGCCGCAAAACCGAGAAAAGTACAGCAGTTGTTTGATTATCAAATCGCTAAAAACAACATGGAAATTTTAAACATGCTGAATGTTAAATACATTATCCAGACCAATAAAGAAGGCAAAGAATTTCCAACTGTAAATCCTAATGCTAATGGAAATGCATGGTTTGTCAATGATGTCAAATTAGTTAATAAAGCTAATGATGAAATGAAATTGCTAAATGAGTTGGACACTAAACGTGCGGCTATTTTTAATATTCATTTGTACGGAGATAAATTTAAGAATGCCCGTTTAAAAAGAAATTTAGATACCTCAGGAACAATCAAAATAGATATATATAAGCCCAACTATATAAAATACACTTCCAACAATAAAAATGAAGGGTTAGCGGTTTTTTCTGAAATCTATTATGAAAATGGATGGAATGCCTACATTGACGGTGTGAAAACGGAGCATTTTCCTGTTGATTATGTATTGAGAGCTTTGATTGTACCTGGAGGGGAACATACTATTGAATTCAAATTTGAACCACAAGTTATAAAAACAGGAAGTACGATTACCTTAATAAGTGCGGTAGGAATGTTATTGCTTTTACTGGGTGGGATTTATTATGAAAGAAAGAATAGATTTAAGAATGTTGATTAACGATTTTTGATTTAAGAAATTTAGAAGCAGTAGTCGTTAGTCTTATAATTCAACATTCATAGATAGTGGAAAACAAAAAAATTTTAATCATAACCTATTATTGGCCACCGGCAGGAGGGCCAGGGGTGCAGCGCTGGCTTAAATTTGTAAAATATTTGCCCGATTTTGGAATTCAACCTATAGTGTATGTTCCGGAGAATCCTACATATCCCATCGTTGATGAAAATTTGATAAAAGAAGTTTCTGATAAGGCAATTGTCTTGAAAAAGGAAATTTTTGAACCCTACCAATTAGCTTCTTTTTTTTCGAAAAATAAAACAAAAAAAATAAGTTCCGGAATTATCCCAAATCAGAAAAAGCAATCCTTTATGGATAAACTTTTTCTTTTAATACGGGGAAATTTGTTTATTCCCGACGCCCGGTTCTTATGGGTTAAACCCTCTGTTTCTTATTTAGAAAAATACATTGTAGAAAATAATATTGACACCATTATTACTTCAGGACCGCCACATAGTTTACACCTTATAGGGTCGCAGTTAAAACAGAAGTTAGATTTAAAATGGTTTGCTGATTTTAGAGATCCTTGGACAACTATTGGCTATCATAAATCGTTGCGATTATCAAATTATGCCACTGAAAAGCATAAGAGGTTAGAGCATAAAGTATTGAATACAGCAGATACTATTATTGTCACGAGCAAGACTACAAAAACCGAATTTCAAGCCATTACGAGTAAGCCTATTGCGGTCATAACAAATGGATATGATGTCGAGAATGTGGAAACACAGGTGTTGGATACAAAATTCAGTTTAGCGCACATTGGTTCTTTTCTTTCTGAGCGGAATCCAATGATTTTATGGGAGAGTTTAGTGGAGTTGATTAATGAGGTCCCAGATTTTAAATCGTATTTGGAGATTAAATTGATAGGCGCCGTAAGTCAGGAAGTTTTAGAGACTATTTCGCAATTTGGATTGGATTCTTATTTAAATAATCTGGGATATGTTTCGCATGGAGAAGCTATTGCTCATCAGCGTAAATCACAAGTATTGTTGTTGATCGAAATTGATTCTCAAGATACTAAGAGCATTATACCGGGTAAATTATTTGAATATATGGTTTCCAATAGACCAATTGTCGCTATAGGGCCTAAGAATTCTGATTTTGCGGAAATAATAACAACTACTAATACAGGGGTGTTTTTTAACTATTCAGAGAAAATGAAGCTAAAAAGTGTAATTTTGGACTTTTACAATGAATTTTTGCAAGGTAAATTACAGGCAAATGGAGTAGGACTGCAACAGTATTCAAGAAAAAATCTAACTAAGGAATTAGCTTATTTAATAAAGTAAGTTTTTAAAATCTAACATATAACTTCTAATCTCCGAATGGGAATAGTATTAAATCAGTCGTTAAAAAACACAATAATAACATATATCGGTTTCGGTATTGGGGCTATAAATACAATTTATTTATATCCCTTTTTTCTTGGTGCAACGTATTATGCATTAACTAATTATGTGCTTTCAGCATCCAGTATCATTATGCCGTTATTGGCTTTTGGAATGCAAAACACCTTGGTTAAGTTCTATTCTCAATGTAAAACAGAGCAGGAGCAATCACAGTTTTTGTCTTTTACCGTACTACTTCCTCTATTGCTAAGTATTCCATTAATTTCAATAGGCATTTTCTTTTATAGCGCTATTTCTGATTTTCTATCTAAGGAAAACCCAATAGTGAAGGATTACTTATGGTTAATACCATTTACTGGTTTATGCATGGCCTATTTCGAAATTTTTTATGCTTGGGCTAGAGTACATATGCACTCTGTCTTTGGGAATTTTATTAAAGAAGTTGGTTTGCGTTCCTTTTCTCTTCTTGCACTGATTGCCGTATATTATAATTGGATTACAGTTATACAATTTGTTTATGTTACTGCAGGGATTTACTTCATTGCCTTCATCGTTACGATGTTGTATGCTTTTTATCTTAAAAAACCGGAGTTTCAGTTTTCAGTTCCTCATAATGTGAAGGATATAATGGTGTATACTTTTTTCATAATTTTGTCAGGTAGTGTAGCCACTTTGCTTTTAGATATTGATAAATTAATGCTGAATCAGTACATTAAAATTGAAAATATAGCCTATTATTCGGTGGCAACTTACATTGCTTTGGTTATTTCAGTTCCCAGTAGGGCGATGCACCAAATAGTGTATCCGATAACCGCAAAATTAATGCATGAGGATAAATTTGAGGATCTAAATGTGTTATATAAGAAGACCTCTATTAATCTTCAAGTTGTGGGTGGTTTTGTTATGTTGTGCATTTTTGTTAACATCAAGCAGTTGTATGAGATGGTTCCTGCGGAGTATGGTGGAGGAATTTTAGTTGTTTTTATGATTGGATTATCAAAGTATTTTGATTTGATATTAGGGAATAATAATGCAATAATTTTCAATACTAAATATTATCGTGCGGTTTTATTTCTCGGAGTGATTTTGGTTTTCCTAACTGTTGGTTTGAATATGATTTTCATCCCAATTTATGGCATTTTAGGTTCTGCGTTTGCGACTTTATTATCAATAACCTTATATAGTTTAGCTAAATTAATGTTTGTGGTTAAAAGACTGCATTTGTATCCTTTTACAAAGCAAACCTTGTATTCGATGGCACTTACGCTCGTTTTATTTTTAATGTTTTATTTTTGGCAATTCCCCTTTACCCCTATCATTGCCATAGCATTGAAATCAATTCTCGTAACTCTTGCCTATGTCTATGTCAACTATAAGTTTGTTATTTCAATTGAGATAAATGAAGTTATTGATAGTGTATTCAAGAAATTGAACATTAAATTGTAATGTCTACACATTAAGGGGGTTACTAATATAATTATTAAAGCTTCTTTAATTTGTTAGTTTATTAGATGATACCAAATCTTTATAACCTAATAGTTAATTGTGTTTTTTACCAATATTAAATCACTTTATGCTTTGTCAGTTTTTTTTGCGCTAAAATTTATTGGTTTCCCTTTCTTGTTATTTAGTTTTATATTATTTATTTTTTTAGTAGTACTATTTTATAGTTGTTGCTGTAAGACAGTAAATTTTACAAACTAATTGAATTATTGTGTAAGAATTATATTGGCTTTAAAAAATACATTTGTAGACGTATACTGAAAATCAGAATTATAGAGGAATATTAGGTCTTAAATATCACTAAAAGTGGGTATTGTGGTAGCCATTCTAAGTTCTTAATTTTGGGTTGTCGTTATTGTTCGAGTAAAAACAATGTTGAAATTAAATCATATGATTATTATGAAGAACCAAGCATTAACTTTGGATGAGAATAAAATTAAGTTCTCAAAAATTATAACCGAAAAAATTAGTAAGGGTTTTGTAATAGAAGAGAGAAATGATAAATTACCTTTTGCTGTTTTATCAAAAAAAGGAATCAAAGTAAACCACAATATTAATTTTGTCTTTTCATGTGCTACATTGGGTCTGTGGTCAATTCCTTGGATGTACAAAAGTTTTATTTCTTCTCGCGAGAAAAGAATATTAGTTGCCATTGATGAAGATGGAAATGCATTTGAAGATAAATGTTTTTAATATATTTGTGTACGATTTAAATCAAAGATAATTTTATACAGCTTTTTTATGAAAAAAATTTTACTTTCTCTAACAGTAATTTTATTCAATTTTTTTATTGCTTCTGCGCAAACAAGTACAACAACATCAATTGATTCTTTATCAATAAATAACGAATTGATTTTACCTAAAAAAAACAATGTTAAAGTCAGTTTAACGAGCCTTGTTTTTAAGAATTTTCAATTTCAATATGAAAGAAGTCTTAGTAAACGTATAGGTTTTGTATTAGGATATAGTTTTATACCAAAAGGAAGTGTTCCTTTTAAAAGTCAAATAAATGATTTAACATCAAGTGATCCTGATACCAAAGATATATTTACCAATGCTGAATTAGGATATACAGCTATTACACCTGAAGTTCGATTTTATTTGGGGAAAGGATATGGGAAAGGATTTTATATAGCCCCTTTTTATAGACATTTACAATACGATATTACCGGGGTGAATTTTACTTATACAACTGATTTAGGCGGTCAAGCTGATATCGATATGGGAGGTAAACTCTCGGCAAATACGTTTGGATTACAATTTGGAGCACAATTCAATTTAGGTAAAAATCTTATTTTAGATTGGTGGATCATCGGACCTCATTATGGTACTTCGAATGGGGATTTTGTAGGTGTGACTGATAGAACATTATCTGCTTTTGAGCAAGCAGAACTTCAAAAAGAGTTAGATAAAATAGAGCTTCCTTTATCTGATGTTAATGCTAAAGCGAATGCAAATGGAGCCACATTAAATATTAGTGGGCCGTGGGGAGGAATTCGTAGCGGTTTAAGTTTAGGATATAGATTCTAGAGAATATAAAAAATAAAGCAGAAAAATCAGTTACGATTTTTCTGCTTTATTTTTTATACTTTTAACGCTGTTTTTAAGTAAGTTCCAGTAATGGATTTTTTGTTTTTTACAATTTCCTCGGGTGTTCCTACAGCCAGTAATTGTCCTCCATTTTCTCCGCCTTCAGGTCCTAAATCAATAATCCAATCTGCACACTTTATAAGGTCTAAATTGTGTTCTATTACCATTATAGAATGTCCTTTTTCGATCAGCGCATCAAAAGAGGCTAAAAGTTTCTTTATATCGTGAAAATGTAATCCAGTCGTAGGTTCGTCAAATACAAACAATGCTTTTTCTTTTGTCGCTCCTTTTACCAGAAAAGAAGCCAGTTTTATTCTTTGGGCTTCACCACCGGAAAGTGTAGAAGAGGATTGTCCTAATTGAACATACCCCAATCCTACATCTTGCAATGGTTTTAATTTCTGTGTGATTTTATGTTGCTGGTTATTTTCAAAAAAAGCAACTGCATCATCAATAGTCATGGTCAGAATATCATTGATGTTTTTTCCAGCAAAGGCAACTTCGAGTACTTCCTTCTTAAATCGTTTGCCGTTGCAGGTTTCGCAAGGTAACTGAACATCGGCCATAAAAACCATTTCTACATTGATGGAACCTTCTCCTTTACAGGTTTCGCATCGACCACCATCTACATTGAAAGAAAAATGTTTTGGGAGATATCCTCTTATTTTTGATAATTTCTCCTTTGCATACAATTCTCTAATGTCATCATAAGCCTTGATGTAGGTTACCGGATTAGAACGGGAGCTTCTCCCTATCGGATTTTGATCTACATACTCAATGTGCTTTATTTGTGAAAAAGAGCCTGATATCTCACTAAACTGACCTGCTTTTTCGCCTGCGTTATCTAGTTTCTTTTGCATCGCAGGAAACAGTATCTTCTTGATTAGCGTACTTTTTCCACTTCCGGATACACCTGTAATTACAGTTAATACGTCTAATGGAAAGGTAACATCAATATTTTGTAGGTTATTTTCTCTCGCTCCTTTTATTTCAATGAAATTTTTGAATTTTCTACGTTTTTTAGGAATTGAAATTTCTAACTCTCCGTTGAGATATTTGGCAGTTAGTGAAGTTGATTTTAAAATTTCGTCAAAGGTACCTTGAGCTACTAATTCTCCACCGAATGAACCTGCTTCAGGACCAATATCGATGATCATGTCGGCAGCTTTCATAATATCTTCATCGTGTTCAACAACGATTACCGTATTGCCTAAATCACGCAATGATATCAAGACTTTTATTAATCGTTCCGTATCTTTTGGGTGTAACCCAATACTCGGCTCGTCCAAAATATACATCGATCCTACTAGACTACTTCCTAGTGAAGTAGCCAAGTTAATACGTTGCGACTCTCCACCTGAAAGTGTAGCGGAATTTCTATTTAAGGTTAAATAATCTAAACCTACTTCAGTTAAAAAAGACAATCTGTTATTAATTTCTAATAGCAAACGTCTTGCAATCTGTTTTTCATAGACATCCAATTCGATTCCTTCGAAAAAAGTCACTAAATGCTTAATTGGCAAATCGACTAAGTCAGAAACGGTTTTTGAATTGATTTTAACATAAGAAGCTTCAATGCGCAAACGCTTTCCTTTGCAGGAATGGCATTTGGTTTTACCGCGGTAACGACTAAGCATGACGCGATTTTGTATTTTATAATTTTTTTCTTCTAGTTCTTTAAAAAACTCATTTAGACCTTGAAAGTACTGGTTTCCTTGCCATATCAACTCTTTTTGCTCGTTAGTTAGCTGATAGAAAGGTTTGTGAATTGGGAAATCAAACTTGTAAGCGTTGTTTACCAGTTCATCACGGAACCAACTCATACTTTCTCCTCGCCAAGGGAAGATTGCATTCTCATATACAGATAAAGAGGTGTTTGGTGTAACAAGTTCAGCATCGATACCTATTATGTTTCCATATCCTTCACATATGGGACAAGCACCGTAAGGATTATTGAAACTAAACAAGTGTACATTTGGCTCAAGAAAAGTAATTCCGTCGAGTTCAAAATTATTAGAATATGAAAACCTTTTATCAGAGTTTAATTCTTGTAAATGACAGATACCTTTTCCTTCGTAGAAAGCGGTTTGTACTGCGTCTGCAAGACGATTATAGAATTCCTCTTCGTCTTTTACTACAATTCGGTCAATGATTAGCAATATATCTTTATTGTCAAGTGTATGCTGATCGATTTCGTCTAAACGAATCATTTGATTGTCGACTAAAATTCGTGCAAACCCTTGGTGTAGTAATGCTTTTAGTTTATCCTCTAGTTTGCGCCCTTCTTCCAGATGAATTGGTGCAAGGAGTAGCCATTTACTCTCTAAGTCAAATTTTTTGACATCAGCAACAACATCGGTAACCGTATTCTTTTTTACTTCTTGACCTGAAATTGGTGAAAAGGTTCTCCCAATTCGGGCAAATAACAATTTCATATAATCATAGATCTCAGTAGAAGTTCCCACTGTAGAACGGGCGTTTGTAGTGTTTACTTTTTGCTCAATTGCGATAGCCGGTGCTATACCTTTGATATATTCTACTTTAGGTTTGTCTAACCTTCCTAGAAATTGCCTGGCATAAGATGATAAACTTTCTACATAACGGCGTTGCCCCTCAGCATATAAAGTATCAAAGGCCAAACTGGATTTTCCGGAACCGGAAAGACCTGTAATAACGACTAATTTGTTGCGTGGAATCACAACATCCACATTCTTTAAATTGTGTACTTGCGCCCCTTTTATAATTATGTTTTTCTTTGGATCTATTTTGGAAAAGTCAACTTGCATAAAAAATAATGTATTTTCACAAAAGTAATCAATTTTGAACAGAGAAAAGGGATTGAACAAATCACAAATTTTAGCTAATTCTATTTTTTTAAATTAGTTTTGGATATCGAATCCTAATTTTTCTTGCAGTGTCGTTTAAAAAATATCTTTCTGACGGTAATTTCCGTTTTTAGTTTTATTTTTGGAATGTAATAAAAACCCCATCCGTTGAAAACAAAATTATATATCCTTTTCTTTTTAGTTGCTTCTTTTGCTTATTCACAGGAGTTGCCTCCAATTGTGAAATACACACCGAATTACTATGGTGCAGGAAATCAAAATTGGATGATTTCTCAGGATCAAAATCATTATATATTCTTCGCAAATAATGAAGGACTTTTGGAATATAATGGTTCTAATTGGAAGCTTTACCCATCTCCTAATGAAACGATAATTCGTTCTGTAAAAGTAATAGACAATAAAATTTATACAGGGAGTTACATGGAGTTTGGTTTTTGGACAAGAAAATCAGATGGACAACTTAAGTACACTTCTTTAAGTCAAGGCATAAAAAATCAAATTCTCGACGACGAACAATTTTGGAATATATTAAATTTAGATCAATGGGTAATATTTCAGTCGTTGAATAGAATATATATCTATGATTCGAAGGCTGGTAATTTTAAAATCATTTCACCTAAGACAGGGGTAAATAAATCGTTTAAAACAAATAATTCTATTTATTTTCAAACGATTGGTGGTAAACTTTTTGAAATTGAAAGCGGTAAAGGACGATTAGTTTCTGAAGAGGCTATTTTGATAAAGAATAGAATAATCAATATTTTCTCTATCAATGAGGGACTTTTAATCCAGACCCAATTAAATGGATTTTATACGCTAATAGGAAGCGATTTGTCTAAATTTTCAACCGAAGCAGATGTGCAGTTGTCAGCAAGCAGTGTTTATAGTAGTCAATTGCTTTCGGATGGTACAATTGCAATTGGTACAGTGTCGAATGGAATTTTTATTATCAATAGTGTCGGTAAAATAATATATCATATAACCCAAAGTCAAGGACTGAGTAATAATACCGCATTATGCTTGTTTGAAGATGCAGATAAAAATCTTTGGGCTGGTCTAGACAATGGTATAAACTGTATTAACCTTCAGTCACCTATTCATAATTTTGTTGATAATACAGGTGTACTGGGAACAGTTTATTGTTCTAAATTGTATAATGGAAAATTATATATTGGAACAAATCAAGGGTTATTCTACAAAAACTATCACAGTAGTGATTCTTTTAAATTAATTTCTGGGACTAAAGGTCAGGTGTGGTCTTTATTTGAATACGACGGAACTTTATTTTGCGGTCATGACTCAGGAACATTTGTTGTAGCAGACGGTACTGCAAAAAACATCTTTCCTTTTTCTGGAACGTGGAAGTTTGAAGCTGTTCCACATAAAAAAGAGTTATTGCTTCAAGGAAATTACTATGGTATTTCAGTACTGGAGAAAATCAATAACCAATGGACTTTTAGAAACAAAATAGCAGGTTTTGACTACTCGTCAAAGTATTTTGAAATTTTAAACACAAATGAAATATATATTAGTCATGAATATAAAGGTGTTTTTAGATTACAATTAGACAATAAATTTTCGAAAGTAAGTTCTTTTACTTCTTATGAAACTCCAAAAAAAGGAAAAAATGCCAGTTTATTAAAATTTAATAATAAAATCTATTATGCTTACAAAGAAGGTGTTTTCAAGTTAAATGATAAAACCAAGCTATTTGAAAAAGATAAATTATTAAGTGCTGTTTTTGAAAAAGACGAATATACATCGGGGAAATTGATTGTAGATGATTCGAATAAAATCTGGTTGTTTTCAAAGAATTATATTCATTATTTTTCTTTGAGTAAAATTAATAACCAGCTAAAGCAAAATGTTATCTCTATTCCTTCGTCGTTGACTAATTCAATGTTGGGGTATGAAAACATAGCGCAGTTGTCAAAGTCCGAATACCTTATAGGAACAACTGATGGTTACTATATCATGAATATTAATGATCTTAGTTTTAAAAACTATACTATTTCAATAGCTAACATAGCTATAAATAAACTGAATGAAACCATTGTTAGTCAGTCTATCAAAGAAAATGGGGAGTTTAAGTACGATGACAATAATATTAGTTTTAGTTATACTGTGCCAGAGTATAATAAATATATTAATGTTGAGTACCAGTTTTTATTAAAAGGATTTCAAGACCAGTGGAGTGAATGGAGTGCCAAGTCTTCGGTAAATTTTAAAAACTTACCGCCGGGTGATTATTCCTTTCAAGTTAAAGCAAAATTTGCGAATGCAACCTTAGATAATACCGCCATATACTCGTTTACGATTCTTAAACCTTGGTATCGAACTAACATTGCGATTTTCATATATCTCGTTTTCATCCTTGTGATGGGGTATTATATTCACAAAGCATATAGAAATTATTATCATAAACAGAAGGAAAAGCTGATTGAAGAAAACAATCTTTTATTAGAGATAAAAGAATTAGAGAATGAACAGCAGATGATGCGAATAAGAAACGAACAGCTTTCTCAGGATGTGGATTCTAAAAGTAGAGAATTAGCAGTATCAACGATGAGTTTAAATAGTAAAAATGAATTGTTAGCTTTTATCAAAGAAGATTTGAAGAAAACAAATGAAAATGAAAGTAGAAGCATAAAATCAGTCATTTCAACGATTAATAAAAATATTTCCAAGGACGATACTTGGAATGTCTTTAAAGAAGCTTTTGACAGTGCAGACAAAGATTTCTTAAAAAAAATAAAACTGGCACATCCTTCTTTAACACCAAATGATCTTAGACTTTGTGCCTATCTAAGATTAAACCTTTCTTCTAAGGAAGTTGCTCCATTATTGAATATTTCTGTACGCAGTGTCGAAATTAAAAGATACCGTTTGAGAAAAAAAATGGAGTTGACTCATGAACAAGGTCTTGTAGAGTATATTTTAGCTGTATAGTTTTACTTATATATAGCTAAAACAATTATACCTTACCAAGACATTCACGTTATAGTTGCTATTAACTTCTCTTTTAATTGAAATGCTTTATTGGTGATTCCTTATTGATTGTGTATGTTTTTCTATCTTATTTTTAGAATTCACAAAAAACATGAATTATGAAATCAAACTACCTATTTCTTTTTAAGTTAATGGTCCTTTTTGGGTTTTCTAAGCGTATAGTATTAGTAATTAAGTAATTGATGCCGCATCTGATTTTATCTATGGTGGTATATATAGCAAGCATATATTAAGTCAAATAGTCATGAAATAACAATAGGTAGTGTTACTTAAGACAACCAATATGATACTATAGATAAACAACTGATTTATTATGTAATTCCCGTTAATAATGGAGATGTGAAAGGGCAACGATTCCAATACAAGTGACGATTTATGCCTAAGCTATTCCTAAAATAGTGGATGGGGTTATATGTCTTAATTCTTTAATCGTTTCTTCTCAGTATTATACTCTTGATGCAAAACTGGATCCAAGTAATTCTTTGCTAGGTATGTAAATCGGTTTTGGTTTAATCAATATTTGTTTGCGTGTAATTGGATCATCTGCTTCACCAAGACGATAAATTCGATAGGTAGAAAATGATTTTACCCTAATATTTCAATTATTATTTTAATATATAATCATTTGATGATTCATTCTGAAATGATGGTTAAAATGTAAAAAGAACCATTTTTATTAGGGCCGTATTGATATTCAAAGCTCATTTTAAACTGTTAATATTTTTTGGTTTTGTGGTGTTTTGGTCGATAGTTCATCGAATAGATTATTTTTTCATTACTGGAATTGTATAGTTGCTAATAAAAAGGGATAATAAAACTATACATTACCACAACATTCACGTTGTAGTAGCTATTTTCCTTTATATCATGTGAGAATGTCTCATTCATAAATCCTTAGTAAACTCGTATGTTTTTATCAAAATGGATAAAAATCTATGTTTTTTTTGCGATGTATGTTTTTTGTAAAGGTAATTTTTAACAGATTATTTTGTTTCTGTCTTATTTTTATAATTCACAAAAAACATAAATTATGAAGTCGAATTATCTATTAATTATTTTTCTATTCCTCTCTACTTTTGGTTTCGCCCAAAGTTTTGATATTGGAGGAACTGTAAAAGAAAACAGTTCTGGTTTATCAATACCAGGAGTAAATGTTCAAATTAAAAACACCAATAAAGGGGTCTCAACTGATTTTGATGGTAAATTTTCTTTAAAAGGAATTCCATCAGGTTCTGTTGTCGTTTTTACTTTTATTGGATATAAATCATTTGAATATAAAGTAACGGCTAGTAATAATAATATGAGTGTCCTTATGCAAGACGATGCTAAAACTTTAGATGAAGTTGTTGTTATTGGTTATGGTAGTCAAAAAAGAAGAGAAATTACCGGTGCTGTATCTGTTGTAGACAGTAAGACACTAGAAATTTTAAAGCCTGTTAAAATTGAACAAGCCTTACAAGGAACAGTTTCGGGTGTGAATGTTACGACACAATCAGGTTCCCCAGGTGCTGCGTTAGATATTAGAATCCGTGGTATCGCTACAAATGGTGAAAATCGTCCGACGACTATTATTGATGGTTATGTTGGAGAATTAGGATTGTTGAATCCTAATGATATTGAGTCAATCACAGTTCTTAAAGATGCTCAAGCCGCAATATACGGTACTATCGGTGCCAATGGAGTTATTTTAATAACGACCAAAACTGGAAAAAAGAATTCGAAATCTAGAATCTCTTATAATACCTATACTGGTTTTCAAGAAACTTCTCGAAAATTAAATTTATTAAATGCTACTGAATATGCTTTGTTACTTAATGAAAGCTACGCAAATGGTGGTAAAGTATTACCTTATAGTAATGTAAGCGGTTTAGGGAAAGGTACTAATTGGCAAAATGAAGTTATCAGTAAAGGTGTTCCTATCATCAATCACGATTTATCTATTTCTGGTGGTTCTGATAAAGTTACGTATGCAGTAAGTGGTTCTCATTTAGACCAAGAAGGAATCGTAGGTCAAAGTAAATCTGGTTTTTTAAGAAATACTGCTAGAGTCTCTTTAAATGCCGATGTAAGTGATAAATTAAAACTGAAAACCAATGTAATTTACACTTATTTTAACCGTAAAACGTTAAGTGAAAATGGATTAGGTTCTGTTTTGTTTAATGCATTAAATATTCCTTCTACATTGAGTCCTTATAATGCGAATGGTGATTTTACAGTAGTACCAAACACAACAGGATTAGGAAATGAAATTATCAATCCATTGGCGCAAGTTGCCAATACGAATAACGATTACAATTTCAAAAAATTAAACGGAAACTTTGGATTAGAATACAAACTAGTAGATGGTTTGGTATTGTCTAGTTCTATGGGATTTAATAGTTCAAATAGTAAATCAAGAGATTTTGCAAAACAAATCAGTTACGGAGGAAAAGTATTTGATGTTGTTAGAAGTTCTGTTAATCAAGGAGCAGTAAATGATAACAATTATTCATTTGATGCTTTTGCTACCTATACTAAGAAAATTGCTGACCACAATTTTGTAACCACAATTGGTAACACTATTTTTAAAGAATGGGGTAGCGGTTTGTATGCTACAGGATATGATGTTCCTAATAATTCATGGGATTATGCTGATATTTCGTTAACCACAGGAATATTAGATGCTAAAACAAATAGCGCTTACTCATACGATGAAAGACGTCTTTCTTATTTTGGAAGAATGCAATACGATTTCAAAGGGAAATACCTTTTGTCAGGGATGATAAGACGTGATGCTTCTACAAAATTTGGTACAGGTAATAAAGTAGGTTACTTTCCTTCTTTTACAGCGGGTTGGGTAATTTCAGATGAAGGCTTTTTTGGTGAAGACAAGAAAATCAATTTCATGAAATTGAGAGCTAGTTATGGTACATTAGGAAATGACCAAATACCAAATAATGGTTATGTTAGTTTATTATCTGGAGAAGCGACCTATGTTTTTGACGGTTCTTTGGTTAATGGTACTGCAACAGGTCAAATTGCAAATCCTGATTTGAAATGGGAAGAGGCAAGAAAATTTGATGTTGGATTGGACTTAAAACTATTCAATGATAAAGTTTCTATTGTAACGGATTATTTTATTGATACTCGTAAGGATCTATTAATTCCTAATATTCCTGTTTCAGGAATTACAGGAAATTATGCTCCAGGAGCTTCTGCGCCTACAGTTAATGCAGGTACAGTTCGTAATTCTGGGCTTGAATTCTCTGTAGATTATAAAAATGAATTTTCGAAAAACTTTAATATGAGTGTAGGGTACAATGTTACTTTCTTGAAAAATGAAGTTTTGGAAGTGAACAACGGTACTGGATTTATTGAAGGTGGCTCTTTTGGAGTTGGACAACCCTCTCCGTCTAGAATGCAAGTAGGATTACCAATTGGGTATTTCTATGGATATAAAACTGATGGTGTTTTTCAAAATCAAGCAGAAATTAATGCGCATCCTTCACAAGTAGCTTTAGGTGCTAACGCTGCTCCTGGTGATATTCGTTTTGTGGATGTAAATAATGATGGTGTTATTAATTCTAGTGATAGAACGAATATTGGAAATCCAATACCAACGGCAACAATGGGATTCAATTTGCAAATGAATTATAAAAATCTTGATTTTGCTGCTTATACTTTCGCTTCTATAGGGAATGATATGGTAAGAAACTATGAAAGAACATTATCTGATGCAAATCGTCTAAATTATGTTTTGGACAGATGGACAGGAGAAGGTACTAGCAATTCTGTTCCAAGAGTAACTACTGGAGCGACTGCTAACAATGTTTTCTCTGATTATTTTGTAGAGGATGCATCGTACTTGAGAATCCAAAACATTCAATTAGGATATACTTTAAATCCTGAAGTATCTGAAATCGTCAAAATAACAAAATTACGTTTATATGCTGGAGTAAATAATTTGTACACCTTCACTAAATACAAAGGTTTTGACCCAGGAGCTTCAAATGGTAACCCAATAGGTGGTGGAATCGATTACGGTTTTTATCCTGTTCCTAGAACCTTTTTGTTAGGTCTAAATATTAATTTCTAATTCAACTTAAGATGAAAAAGTACATATATATATCAATTACAGCAGTAGCACTCTTTTCGTTGCTAACTGTTTCATGTAGCGATGATTTTGTTAATCGCGACCCAGTTTACTCTATTGATTCTGAAAATTATTTCAATTCAAAAACAGATTATGAAAATGCTTTAGTAGCTGCTTATGATCCGCTTCAATCATCGTATGTAAACGTAATGTTAGGGGAGATAGCTTCTGATAATACTTTAGCAGGTGGAGAAAGTCAAACAGATGTTATCGGTTTTCAACAAATTGATGACATGATTCATACCCCAGTAAATAGCAATTTGAGAGATATCTGGAATTGGATGTTTTCAGGTGTAAGCAGAGCCAATTATATTTTAGAATTTCAAAATAAAACGACATTCGAGGGTAAAACACAAATCATTGCTGAAGCTCGTTTTTTAAGAGCTTACTATCAATTCGAATTGGTAAAATGGTTTGGTGGAATTCCATTAAAAGGAGATGCTCGTTTCAAAATTGGAGATGAGAAAACTATTGCCCGCTCTTCAGTGGCAGATGTTTATGCGGCAATTGAAGCTGATTTAGTTTTCGCTTCGGCTAATTTAAATGCCACTGCTTCACAAAAAGGAAGAGCAACTAAAGGAGCTGCACTAGCTTTATTAGGAAAAGCGTATTTATATCAAGATAAATTTGCAAAAGCGGCTACCACTTTTGATAGCGCTATTGGATTACAAAAATACTCTTTAGTAGCAGACTATAATTCAATATTTGAATCTGAAGGTGAAAACGGTCTTGAATCAGTTTTTGAAGTACAATACACAGATGTGGAAGGTGCTGGATTTGGTTGTCTTCAATGTAGTGAAGGAAATGTAGCAGTTGGTTTTAACGGACCTAGAAATTACAGTGGAACTTTATTTACTTCAGGATTTAGTTTTAATGTACCTACATCTAAAATTGTTAATGCTTTTGAAGTAGGTGACAGGCGTAAGGATGTTGCCATTTTAGACATGAAAGATTGGGGATTAAAAACTGGTGCAACTTACGGGAAAGGGTATGAAGACACAGGTTATTTTAATAGAAAATACATTCCAAGAAAAAGAAGTGCCTCAGCAGCAGGAGATTTGAATTTGACTAATCCTAATAATTACAGAGCCATTCGTTATGCTGATGTGTTATTAATGGCGGCTGAAGCTTATAATCGTGGTAAACTTGATGATGCAAAAGCAAGAGGATACTTAAATCAAGTAAGAAGAAGAGCTTTTGGAGATTTAAATCATGATATTTCTTCTTCAGGGGATGCTTTAACTGATTTTATTTTGGCAGAAAGAAGAGTGGAATTAGTAGGTGAAGGACACCGTTTCTTTGATTTAGTTCGTACTGGTAAAGCGGCTAAAGAAATACCTGGATTTACTGCTGGTAAAAACGAATTGTTTCCAATACCAATTGAAGAAATTCAATTTTCTAGTGGAAACTGGAAACAAAATCCTAACTATTAAAAATCAATATCATGAAAAATATAAAATATATAACAAGTCTTGTCGTGGCTGCGCTAGTTTTTAGTTGCTCAACAGAGAATGATCTGATTGATTTAGATACTCTTGGAGCGCCAACTAATATCTCAGCATTGACCACAGTGACTCAGGATAATACCGGAAAAGTAACTTTTTTACCTCGTGGGGAAGGTGTTACACAATATGAAATCTATTTTGGAGATGGAACTACGACTCTAGCTTCTGTAAGTGCGGGAGGAACCGTAGATCATACTTATAAAGAAGGGATTTATGATGCCAAAATTATAGGAACTACTCTAAACGGTAAAAGAACAGAAGTAGTTCAAAGAGTGGTTGTTTCTTTTAAAGCGCCAGAAAAATTAGTTGTCACTATTGAAAATGATTTGTCAGTTTCTAAAAAAGTAAATGTAAAAGCAACGGCGGATTATGCTTTGTTTTACGATGTTTATTTTGGTGAAGCTGGGAAACCAGAGCCAGTAACAGCTAATAATGGAGAGTCACTTTCTTATACTTACCAAAATGCTGGGGTTTATACCATCAGAGTGGTTTCTAAAAGTGCTGCCGTTAAAACTACCGAATTTACTAAGGTGTTTACAGTAACTGTAGTGAATAAGCCTTTCACTTCTGCAGCGACTCCTCCTAATAGACAAGCATCAGATGTGATTTCTATTTACAGTTCAAAATATACAGATGTTGCTGGAACGGATTACTTCCCAGATTGGGGACAAGCGGGTCAAGGTAGTAGCTGGGCAGAATTTGATTTGAACGGTGATAAAATGCTTAATTATATTAAGTTGAGTTACCAAGGAATAGCTTTGGCTGATGGTAAAACTGTTAATGTAACAGGAATGGACTTCATCCACATGGATGTTTGGACTGCAGATTTACAAAAGCTAGAAACGTCTTTGATTAGCAAAACTAATGGGGAAAAACCAGTAGTAAAAAACTTAGTTGCTAATCAATGGAATAGTATTGATATTCCAATTTCAGCCTTTACAAGTCAAGGGTTAACTGTTGCTGATATTTTTCAATTGAAATTTGTAGGTACACCATGGGCAGCAGGAAGTGTGTTTATTGACAATATCTATTTCTATAAAACTCCTACTGCATTAATTGAAATGCCAATTGATTTTGAATCGACTACTTTGACCTATCCATGGGCTGGTTTTGGCGCTGCTGATTTTAGTGGTATCCCAGTTTCTGTAGTGGTAAATCCTGATAAAACAGGAAATAATGTTTCGAATAAAGTGGTTAAAATAGAAAAAACTGCAGGAGCTCAAGTTTGGGCAGGAGCAAGTTTGAATTTAGATTCAAAAGTTGATTTTTCTAAAGGAACTAAAGTAAACGTAAATGTTTGGTCACCTAAAGCAGGAGCAAAAATATTATTGAAAATGGAAGTGTCAACATCTCCAAAAGATGGAAATGGAAATCCAACTGTTTTTGTAGAGGTTGAAGCCACTGCTACTGTTGCTAATTCTTGGCAAGTACTAACCTTTGATCTTACTAGTTTTGCAGCATTTAAAACGACAAATGCCTATGACAGAGTAATATTGTTTCCTGACTTTAATGTAAGTGGTACTGGAACAAGCTATTATTTTGACGACATTAAACAATCCAACTAAAAATATAAAAGATGAAAAAGATATTAATAAATACAATTACCATTTTTACATTGCTATTGATGGTCAATTGTTCCAAAGATGATTATTCTTTTGGGGAATTAACTTCCCCTACTAATTTAACTGTTACCTATGAGTTGATTGGAAAAACAACAGCAATGCCAGATGGTGATGGAACAGGAAAAGTAAAGTTTACCGTAAAAGCAGATGATGCTATTTCTTATAAATTTGTTTTTAGCGACGGTACTACTGAAAATGCACCTAGCGGTGTATTTGAAAAACGATTTACAAAAACAGGTGTTAATACTTATACGGTTATCGTAATTGCTTCAGGAAAAGCTGGAGTAACATCTAATACAACTGTTGATGTTAAGGTGTTAAGTACTTTTAGTGATAATGAAGCAGTTACTTTGTTAACAGGAGGTACCTCAAAAAAATGGTATTTTTCTGCTTCCGAAGTAGGACATTTAGGGGTAGGACCAAACAGTTCAGATGCAACGCAAAACTATTATGGTTTTTGGTACCAAGCAGCCGCTTTTGAAAAAGCAGGAGCAGCAAGTAGTAGTTGTTTGTATGATAATGTATTGACTTTCTCATTAGTTGGAGGTCAATTGAAATTTAACTTAGACAATGGAGGAAAAACTTTCTTTAATGCATCGTACTTAAGTGTAGGTGGTGGATCAGGAAGTGAAGATTCTTGTTTGAATTACACAGTTTCTGGAACTAAATCAGTTTCACTAAGCCCATCTGAGTCGGTTATCTTAAAAAACCCAAATGCGGCTACTCAAACAAGAGGTACATTAATGACTATTGCTGATTCTGGTTTTATGGGGTATTATATTGGACAAAGCACGTATGAAATTTTGTCGATTACTGAAAACAGAATGGTGGTTAGAGGCCTCATGGGTGGAGACGCAGGAGTTGCATGGTATCACACTTTTACAACAACTAAACCAACACAAACAGTTACTGATTATACAAAATTAGTTTGGTTTGATGAGTTTAATACAGATGGAGCGCCTGACGCTACAAAATGGGCTTATGACTTAGGTGCTGGCGGTTGGGGAAATAGCGAATTGCAAACCTATACTAGTAGTGCAGATAATGTTATTGTTTCTGGTGGGAATTTAAAAATCACTGCGAAAAAAGTAGGAAGTGGATATACTTCAACGCGATTAAAATCAGAAGGTAAATACAAGTTCACCTATGGTAAGGTAGAAGTAAGAGCCAAATTGCCTGCAGGTGCAGGAACATGGCCAGCAATCTGGATGTTAGGTTCAGATTACGCTACTAATACTTGGCCAGGTTGTGGAGAAATAGATATTATGGAACACAAAGGAAGTGAGCCTAATGTTATTCATGGAACATTACATTACCCTAATAATTCTGGTGGTAACGGAAATGGAAGTACTAAAACAATTGCTAACGCCTCTACTGAATTTCATGTTTACAAAACTATCTGGAGTCCAGCATCAGTAAAATTATATGTTGATGACGTATTGTTTCACACTGTAGCAAATAGTAGCAGTTTGCCATTCAATAAAGATTTTTTCATGATAATGAACGTAGCCATGGGAGGAACTTTTGGAGGAGCAGTTGACTCTGCCTTTACTCAATCTTCAATGGAGATAGATTACGTAAGAGTGTATCAATAATTAGGTATATATTTATCAGATTGAAAGGCCGGATTTTACCGGCCTTTTAATTTTGATATAAAAAAAAAGGAACCCATGAAAAATAATTTAAAACTTATGTTAACAATCATTACTGCCAGCCTTACGGTTGTTGCTTGTAGTGATAAAATCATGAAACCATCCGTTTCTTATATGAAAGATAATCCTTTAGAAACTAGGGTAGATTCGATTTTAAAGTTGATGACTTTAGAAGAAAAAATAGGACAACTCAACCAGTACAATGGTTTTTGGGAAATTACAGGACCAACTCCAAAAGAAGGGCAAGCCGCCAAAAAATATGCCGACTTGAAAAATGGTTTGGTAGGTTCGATGTTGAATGTCAAAGGAGTAAAAGACGTTAGAGCGTTACAAAAAATTGCGGTGGAAGAAACCCGTTTAGGTATTCCATTAATTTTTGGATTTGATGTGATTCATGGTTACAAAACGATTAGTCCTATTCCATTAGCTGAAGCAGCAAGTTGGGACTTAGTGGAGATTAAAAAATCGGCAGCAGTCGCGGCCGAAGAAGCAGCTTCTGTTGGATTAAACTGGACATTTGCACCCATGGTGGATATTGCTCGTGATGCCCGTTGGGGACGTGTGATGGAAGGAGCAGGAGAAGATCCTTATCTAGGAAGTCAAATCGCAATTGCTCGTGTACAAGGCTTTCAAGGAGACGATCTAAAAGCTAAGAATACAATTTTGGCTTGCGCCAAGCATTTTGCAGGTTACGCTTTCGCCGAATCAGGTCGTGATTACAATACTGTTGATATAGGAGAATCTACTTTGCAAAACATTGTTTTTCCTCCTTTCAAAGCGGCTCTTGATGCAGGAGTGCGAACGTTTATGAATTCGTTTAACGAATTGAATGGAATTCCTGCTACCGGAAATAAATACCTACAAAGACAAATCTTAAAAGACGATTGGAAGTTTGATGGTTTTGTGGTGTCTGACTGGGGCTCTATTAACGAAATGATTGCACACGGTTATGCAAAAGACAGCAAACAAGCTGCAGAGATAGCCATTAATGCAGGTTCTGATATGGATATGGAATCTAGTGCTTATGTAGAACATTTAGCGGAATTAGTAAAAGAAGGAAAAGTAAAAGAAAGTACAATTGATGATGCAGCTCGAAGAATTCTAAAAGTGAAATTTGAGTTGGGTTTATTTGATAATCCGTATTTGTATTGCGACGAGAACTATGAAAAAGAAACAGTAGGGAAACCTGCTTTTCAAGATGCAGTTCTCGAAATGGCGAAAAAGTCAATTGTTCTCTTAAAAAACGAAAAAGAACTTTTACCACTTAAACAATCAGGTCAAAAAATAGTGGTTATAGGAGCATTGGCAAATGATAAAACTAGCCCATTAGGAAGTTGGAGAATAGCTGCCGATGATAATTCTGCGGTTTCATTGTTAGAAGGATTAAAAAAGTATAAAAGTAACAGCTTATCTTATGTAAAAGGAGCTGATGTTGCTGTAGGTCGAACTCAATTTGTTTGGGAAACTAAAATCAACATGACTGATAAAAGCGGACTTGTAGAAGCAATTAATGCTGCTAAAGGTGCAGATGTAGTTATTATGTCTTTAGGAGAACACGGTTTGCAATCTGGAGAAGGCAGAAGTAGAACTGATCTTGGTTTGCCTGGAGTACAACAAGAATTGTTGGAAGAAGTGTATAAAGTGAATCCTAATATTGTTTTGGTTTTAAACAATGGGCGACCATTGGCCATTCCTTGGGCAGATGAGCATATTCCGGCTATTGTTGAGGCTTGGCAACTAGGAACGCAAAGTGGGAATGCTATCGCACAAGTATTGTACGGGGATTACAATCCAAGTGGAAAATTGCCTATGACTTTTCCTAGAAATGTTGGACAAGTACCTATTTATTACAATTATAAAAATACAGGTCGACCTGTGATGAATGAGCCAGAAAGTGTTTTTTGGTCACATTATATAGATGAGAAAAATACGCCTTTGTATCCATTTGGTTATGGTTTGAGTTATTCTAAATTTGAATACTCTAATTTAGAATTAAGTCAAAAATCATTTTCAGACAATGGTCAAATGGAAGTATCTGTAACATTAAAGAATACGGGGAAATACGCAGGAAAAGAAGTAGTTCAGTTATATATCCGTGATTTATTTGCTTCGGTAACACGTCCAGTAAAAGAATTAAAAGGATTTGAAATGATTGAATTACAACCTAATGAATCCAAAAAAGTGTCTTTTATAATGAATAAAAAAACAATTGAGTTCTTTACGGCTAATTCAAAATGGGAAGCTGAAGCAGGTGATTTTAAAGTGTTTGTAGGAGGAAGTTCTGTGGAAACATTAGAAGGGGATTTTCAATATTTAAATAACTAGTAAATGAATAAATTCTTAATATTACTAATGGTATGTTCGATTTCGTTCGCCCAGCCAAAAGGTAAAAAATTAGTTTGGGAAGAAAACTTCAATGGCAAAAACTTAAACAAGGAAATTTGGAACGTAGAACTGGGAGATGGTTGCCCTAATTGTGGTTGGGGGAATAGTGAAAGACAGCTTTACACTAATGAAAATCATAAATTCGTAAAGGGAAACCTTGTAATCACTGCTAAAAAAGAAGAGGGTAAATATACCTCTACTCGAATCACGACCAAAGGGAAAAAAGAATTTCAATATGGTTATTTTGAAGCAAAAGCAAAGCTACCCGTTGGGAATGGCATATGGCCAGCTTTCTGGATGTTAGGATCTAATATTGATAAAGTAGGTTGGCCAAAATGTGGAGAGATTGATATTTTAGAGTATGTAGGGAGAGAGCCCGATATGGTTTTTACTTCTTTACACACACAGGACAGTCACGGAAATACGATCAATACAAAAAAAACAAAGTTTGAAGATATTGAGGACGGTTATCATATTTACGCAATGGATTGGTCTAAAGATAAAATAGATTTTTTTGTCGATGGTAAATTAGTATACACTTTTAATCCAGAGCATAAAACGGAAGCTATCTGGCCTTACAATCAACCTTTTTATTTTATTGTTAATGTAGCAATTGGTGGAAATTTTGGAGGACCGGCTGTGGATGATTCTATTTTTCCGCAAGATTTTTCTGTAGATTATATCAAAGTTTACCAATAAATAAAGGAGACACCGTAAGAAAAGTAGCAAGTAAATTTAAACTTGCTACTTTTTTTGTTTTTAGCGTGTTTTCATCTTTTTGATATTAAATTGTCAGTCTTTAATATATGAAAATTACGGGCAGCAATGGTCTTCAAGTTTTTTCAGCATCCTGCAAAACTGTTTAAATGGAATCTTTAACTCCTTGTTTTTAACACTTTAAAGCTTAGGCTGTTAAATTTTCTTAATTTTATTTGTTTGTTAGCGTAAATATTTGTTAAATTTGAGTATTGAATTAACATTAAACAAAAATTAGCCTATACCATAAAACTACTTTTAGAAAAAATTACTCCAAATTTTAAACAAAAACTAAAAGGTATAACTATGGCTAATATACAACCCCCAGACGCTTTATTGGTACAAAATTATGTAGCAGGTAATGAAGAAGCCCTTTCCATATTAATTAAAAGGCATGAATCAAGAATCTACGGATTTATCTATTCTAAAATTTCCGATAGAGATATTTCAAATGATATTTTTCAAGACACTTTTATTAAAGTAATCAAAACGTTAAAATCTAATTCATATAACGAGGAGGGTAAGTTTTTACCTTGGGTTATGCGAATCTCACACAATCTTATTATTGACCATTTTAGAAAAAATAAGAAAATGCCTTTATTCAGAGAAACAGAGGAGTTTTCCATTTTTTCGATCATGTCAGATGATTCCCCTACAATTGAAAATAAAATCATTTCTGATCAAGTAGAAAGAGACATAAAAAAACTAATTGAAGAGTTGCCTCTTGACCAAAAGGAAGTTTTAGTGATGCGTATGTATCAGGATATGAGTTTTAAAGAAATTTCTGAAATCACAGGGGTTAGTATTAATACGTCCTTAGGTAGAATGCGTTACGCTTTAATGAACTTAAGGAAAGTTATTGACAAACATCAAATAGTTTTAACTAATTAACAATATATAGATATATGCTGCGTTATTAATGAAAACAAATTAATCACAGCATGGCAAAAATCTACTCTAAAAAATCATTAGTCACTAAGACAATGAAACCACGAAAAGAAGTCGTTTCTTTTTTGTTAAATTATTCAAAGGCATTAAGCATGATAGAAATTGATAATCATAGTTTTGAAATTATTTCGAACTAGGACAACAGTTAGTTTCAGTGCTTAAAAATGAAGTTCTATTGAGGAACTTGAATTGATAAATTTCACTAATTTGTATTCCAAATTAGTGAAATTTATTTTTTATAGTACCCATCTAAAACCGTTTTTCTTCCTACCGTTTTAGTGATGATGTCTTTTTCTAAGTCCCAACCTCTTGCAGGAGAATATTGTCTTCCGTACCATATGATTTGCAAGTGCAAATCGTTCCATATTGCCTCTGGAAAAATTCGCTTCGCATCTTTTTCAGTTTGAATCACATTTTTACCATTAGTCAAATTCCACCTATACATTAAGCGGTGAATATGCGTGTCTACCGGGAAAGCCGGAACACCAAAAGCCTGAGACATCACCACACTCGCGGTTTTATGTCCTACCGCAGGCAATTCTTCCAGAAACTCGAAACTTTGAGGCACTTCACCTCCGTGTTTATCAATTAAAATATGGGATAAGCCATGAATTCCTTTCGACTTCATTGGCGAAAGCCCACAAGGGCGTATAATCGCTTTTATCTCCTCTACAGACATTTTTATCATGTCGTACGGATTATCTGCTTTCGCAAAAAGTAATGGCGTAATTTGGTTAACTCGTACGTCTGTGCATTGCGCAGAGAGCAGCACCGCGATCAACAAAGTATATGGGTCCTTATGATCTAAAGGGATGGGAATGGTTGGGTATAATTCTTTTAACGTATTTATAACAAATGTTACCCGTTCTTGCTTAGTCATTTTTGTATTTTTATATCTTGTAAAAATAATATAAATTTTAGGATGTGCCTAATCCAGCTGTTCATTACAAGTCCTCCTTTAAAAATCCTTTTTTCTAAGTCGATAAAGTAGCTTCCTGCCGGTCGCGCTTTATAATCAAGAAAAAACAGTTTTTCAGTCCGGGCTTTCCATTACTATCTGGGGCATTTCATAGAGTATAAACAAAAAAATATGACAACATTAAAAAAAGGAGATAAAGCACCTGATTTTTCAGGATTAGACCAAGACGGTAATTCTCATAAATTAGGAGATTATAAAGGAAAAAAATTAGTTGTTTTCTTTTATCCAAAAGCAAGTACACCAGGTTGCACGGCCGAAGCCTGTGATCTTAGAGATAATTTTGAACGTTTTAAAGCGAATAACTATGAGCTTCTAGGAGTTAGTGCCGATGCACAAGCGCAACAAGCTAAATTCAAAGAAAAATATGATTTCCCGTTTCCGCTATTGGCAGATGAGGATAAATCAGTAATTGAAGCTTTCGGTGTATGGGGGCCTAAAAAGTTTATGGGAAAAGAATACGATGGAATTCACAGAACCACTTTTGTAATTGACGAAAATGGAGTTATCGATGAAGTAATCGAAAAAGTGAAAACTAAAGCTCATGCTGACCAGATTCTAAAGGAGATTTAGAAGTAATCATTTTTACTAAATAAAAAAGCCAAGAAAGTAAAATTTACTTTCTTGGCTTTTTTATTTTATAGACCAAATTGTTTGTCTTAGCAATCGGTATTCAAATTATTTTCGTTCAAAATTTTCGTCGGATTGTATCCAAAAAGGCTATGCTCTTTAATTATTTCAGCAATACCGGAAGGAAGCATTGGTTCCCAGCCTGGTTTTCCGTCGCTAATCATTTTTAAAACCTCTCTTGAGAACACCTCCAAAATTGCAGGATCATAATCATCAATATCAACTACTTTTCCATTGAATTTGAAGAATTTGTACAATTCTTTCATTCTAGGATGTACTTTTAGATTTTCTGAAGTAATGATATCCCCATTCTCATCAAGCATTGGATATAAAAACACCTTCATATCGCGGAAGAATAATTTACCGAAAGCCTCCAAGATTCCTCCACTTAAATGGCGATAGTATTTTTCATCAAAAATATCAACCAGGTTATTTACTCCCATGGCTAATCCCATTCTTGCTTTGGTATAGTTGGCAAAATACTCAACCACTTTATAATATTCTTGGAAATTTGAAATCATTACCGTTTGTCCCAGTGAACAAAGCAATTCAGCTCGGTCCATGAAATCGCGTTCGTCAATTTCACCGTCGGAACGTAAATTTGATAATGTAATTTCAAAAACAACTAGTGTATTTTCTTTCTCAACTTTATTTTCTTCAAGAAACATCTTCAATGATTTCTCATACATGTCCATGTTTACTTTCGTAACAGGACGGAAACTACCTCTTAGTGCAAGAATGTTCTTTTTATACAATATTGCTGCAGGAAGTATGTTTCGGCCTTGAGGATCAAACATAACGGCATCAGTCATTCCGTTTTTTACTAATTGTAAACTCATCAAACGATTGTCTACATCTGCAAAACGAGGACCTGAGAAATTTATGGTATCTATTTCTAGTTGGTCTTTGTCTAAATGATCATATAAATAACGCAATAGTCGTTTAGGGTCATTGTATTTATAGTAAGCACCATAAATTAAGTTCACCCCAAGGATACCAAGTGTTTCTTGTTGTAATCGAGCATCAGTCTCTTTAAAACGAATATGAAGTATAATTTCGTTATAGTCTTCATCAGGCTCAATTTGGTAACGGATACCTACCCATCCGTGGCCTTTAAATTGTTTGGCGAAATCAATTGTAGCAACAGTATTGGCATAACTAAAAAACATTTTATTAGGGTGTTTTTCTCTGCTCAATCGCTTTTCAATTAGCTCACCTTCCATGGTAATCATTCTCTTGAGTCGGTTTTCTGTTACATACCGACCATCTTTTTCTATACCATATATAGAATCACTAAAATCTTTGTCATAGGCTGACATTGCTTTTGCGATAGTTCCGGATGAACCTCCAGATCTAAAAAAATGTCTTACAGTTTCTTGTCCAGCACCAATCTCGGCAAAGGTTCCATATATATTTTCGTTCAAATTTATACGTAGAGCTTTATCTTTTATTGAGGGTATTTGTGCGATGACTTTGTCACCTTTTAGTTTTATTTCTGTATCCATTATATTTTAAATATGGCTAATATGATACAAAGTTAGTTAAATAGGTTTCTAATGAAAGAGAATTAATCCTATTTTTGTAAAAAAATTAAAGAGCAATTGAAAGTATATTTTTTAGGCACCGGGACATCACAAGGAATTCCTGTCATTGGGAGTAATCATCCTGTATGCAAAAGCATTGATTTTAAGGATAAAAGGCTGCGTGTTTCGGTTTGGATTAGTTGGGATGATCATTCCTACGTTATCGATTGCGGTCCTGATTTTAGACAGCAAATGTTGGCGTCTAATTGTCAAAAAGTAGATGGAATTCTATTTACTCATGAACATGCAGACCATACTTCCGGTTTAGATGATATTCGTCCGTTTAATTTTAAACAAGGAGAGATTCCTATTTATGCCCATCATCGGGTGATTAATAACCTTAAGGAACGTTTTGATTATATTTTTAGAACAGAAAATAGATATCCGGGTGCACCTTCGGTAAAAACCATTGCTGTTGTCAATAATGAACCATTTCAAATAGGAAGCAAAGTTGCGATTCCTGTAAATGTAATGCATGGTGATTTACAAGTTTTTGGCTATAGAATTGATGATTTTGCTTATCTTACTGACGTGAAAACAATTGATGAAAGTGAAATTCATAAACTTAAAGGTTTAAAAGTGTTAGTAATAAATGTACTAAGGGAAGAACAGCACTTCTCCCATTTAAACTTAGAAGAAGCCTTGGATTTAATTGCGCTACTAAAACCTGAAAAAACATATTTGACACATATTAGTCATGTCTTTGGTTTTCATGAAGAGGTACAAAAAAAGTTGCCTGAAAATGTTTTCCTTGCTTATGATAATTTAGAAATTACACTATAATAAATAATTAAAATGAAAAAATCGTTTCTGCTCTATGCCTTTATAATACTGGTTCTTATGAATGTTTTTACCTACAGCTTTTATAGTAGTGAGGTCGCTTTTGAACAAAACAGATATGAAAAAACAACTAAAAAATTAAAAGATAGTTTGACTTCAGTTACTGCTAAATTGACTGATGCTAATTATTTTTCTTTAGAAAAAAATGAGAACGCTCAAAATTATTTTGACTCCGATGATGCGGAAAAAATGATTAAGTATGAAGAATTAATTCCTTATGTAACGGAGAAATTATTGGATTATAATTCAAATCCAAAAGGGAATCCTTATGTAGGCCAAGATCAAATAGGGGCTAACAAATTTATCATCAATAAAGTAAAAATTCTAAATCACAGATGGATTATCGCTGATTATAGTGATGGAGAAATTTGGGGTGAAGTGCTTCTCAAATATTTTGTGAATAGTGATGAAAGCATCTCATTTGAAGTAAATCAAACCTTATTGTATCAGAAATAAAAAAAAGGTTCCAAAATTTGGAACCTTTTTTTTATTTGTATTATAACCAATTTTTGAAATCAGCAAAAATCTGTGGCGATATTCCATGACCAATAGGATATTCTTTATAGACTGATTTTATTTCTAATGCATCTAAAAATGGTGTTGTTTTGCGAGCCCAGTTTACTGGGATTACTTGATCAACGACACCATGGGAAGCAAATATACTTAGTTTTGATAGATCATTATTTTTGTAATTATCTTCAAAAATCTCATCATTTATATAGCCGCTCAAAGCAATTACTTTATTGATCTTTTCTGGATGTGATAAGGCAATTGCGTAACTCAATATCGCTCCTTGGCTGAAGCCAAGCAAGGAAACTGCTTTCGGATCAATCGGATAATTAAGAATTAACTCATCGATGAAACCAGCAATTAAATCTCTAGAAGATTTTGCTTGTTCATTATCTGAAAATTTATTTTGGTCTGCATCAAAATTGATGGCATACCAGGCGTAACTACCGTACTGTAAGTCATAAGGTGCTTGTGCAGATATTACATAATACTCAGCAGGAAGTTCATTTGCAAATGAAAATAAATCTTCGGCATTGCTGCCGTATCCGTGAAGTAGAAGTAAAAGTGGGTTTTTGTCTAATTTTATTTTTGGTTCTCTAATGAGATATTGTAAAGATGAATTCATTTTGTTTATGGTTTTAAAAAACTATGTCAAAGTTTTAAACTATGGCATAGTTGAGGAATTTTTAAAATTAATATTTAGGAGATACTTGAAAACCATTTTTGGAATAATGCACCCAATAAAGGCATCGGTTTTGTTTCTCCTTTTATGGCGCTGAAGATACCATATGACCACAGTACTGAAACGAAAATCCACATTGGAGCGGAAATAAGCAGGCTGTCAAAATTACTAATAATTAAGCCTAGTGAGATAAAAGTAAGCGTTATTCCCAGTCCTTGACGGATATGAAATGAAGCAAATGTATTTTTATCTTCTGAGTTCATGGACATGGCAATAAAAACGCCTATACCTAAAATATAGCTGGTAATAGCTGCTGTTTTTCCTTTTTCAATGGTATTATTCATATTGTATGATTATGCTAATATTAATTTTCCTTGGTTTACGATTCCGTACACTTTTCCTTTTGTTTCCGTTCCCAGAAATGCTGAGTTTTTAGATTTTGATAAGATGGCAGCTTTGGAGAAAATACCTTTTCCTTCTGGTGTGAATAAACTCATGTTTGCTTTAGCTCCTTCTGCAATAGGATGACTTTCGATACTAAAAACTGTTTTTCCTGAAGTCAATTTTTCTATTACTTTTTCTAGTGGTAAAACAGTCATCAAAGCACCATAAGCACTTTCCAGTCCGATAGTTCCATTTTTAGCCATATCAAACTCCATTTTCTTATGTTCAATATCCATAGGATTATGGTCTGATGTGATCATATCGATGGTATTGTCTAATACTCCTTTGAGCAATGCTTTTCGGTCTTTCTCGGTACGCAATGGAGGCGAAACTTTAAATCGGGTATCAAAACCTTCCAGTTTTTCATCCGTCATTACTAAATGATGTACGGCGGCGCTACAGCTAACCTGCAGTCCTTTTGATTTGGCATCTTTAATTAATTGAACTGATTTTGCAGTAGAAACAGTTGGGATGTGCAACTTACCTCCAGTATATTCTAATAAAAATAAATTTCTGGCAATTTGTAGTTCTTCAGCTAGATTTGGAATTCCTTTTAACCCTAACCGAGTTGAAACAATACCTTCATTAACCACGCCTTGTCCTTTTATTTTTTCGTCTTGAGGAAATACTATCACTAAGCCATCAAAATCCTGAACATATTGCAACGCTATTTTGAGCAAATTAGCATTGTCTTGACTTTTATTATAATCACCAAAGGCAACCGCTCCGCAGTTAGTCATATCAAATAGTTCCGCCATATCTTTTCCTTCACTTCCTTTTGTCAAAGCACCAATTGGGAAAAGCTGTGTAGCGCTTCCAATTGCTTTATTCTGAACAAAGTTAACTTGGGATTGATTGTCTATAATAGGGAAGGAGTTGGGTTGTAAAGCGATAGCGGTAAAACCACTTTTTGCGGCAACACTTAATCCATTTGCAATGGTTTCTCTATCTTCATAACCCGGTTCTCCCAGTGAAACGCTACTGTCAAACCATCCTTGTGATACGTGGAGATTATCGAGTTTTACTTCTTCGGCTTTATCTGTATTGGGAAGGGAAGTAGCTATTTTTTTTATAATACCATCTACAACTAAAATATCTACTGTCTGATTGTGAAAAGGACTGTTTGAATCGATAATTTTTGCTTCTCGGAGGATAAATTTCATATATAGAGACTGTTTTTTTTAATTCTAGATTCTAAAAACAAATAATTTATTTCATGAATCGTATGATTGCCATTTCAGTGACTAGAAAGAGCAGTGCAAAGATAACAAACCATTTCCAAATTTGATTGTCCAAACGGTTGGTTTGTAAAGTATCAAATGCATTTGCCACGGAATCAATTATTTTATACTCAGAAAGTACGTTTTCATTGACTGCGCTAAGATCACTTTCTGTTCTGTCGTAGTTAAAACTAATGTTTTCTAAAAGTTCTTTTTGGTTGTAGATTCCGTAATTACCCGCTTCTTCTGGATAATCATTAAAAGTTAATTTCACCTTGTCATTTATGATTCGTTGAATCGGTATAAAACTTTCCGCTGAATTGGTAACGGTTAAAACCGCATCTTTCGATAGTGCAACATCAACAAGAAAAGGATTTGTGTTTCCAATCGTAAATGCATTTATACCTTTTGGCTGGTTGTTCATTGCCATTTTATAAAAAGTGGGAACGATAAGAGGAGACTGTTGGAAATTTGAATTTGCAGTATTTATTGGAGCCGAAAAAACATACACGGTAGAAAGTGCATTTGGTAATGCAGTTAAGAAAGTACTTTGATCGTCATTATATAGCGCTGCCGGATTTGTATTGGATATTGTAAAGGAACCGTTTGTTTTCGGATATTGGAAATTAGTAATTCTGTTTTCAAAAACAGCTTTAAACAACGGATGATTGAAATTGATTTTAGTGATCAATTTCTCTACATTTTCAAAAGGTTTAAATTGGATGGCTCCAAAATTTCCGAGAAACTGGTTTAAGTTTACTGATGTATCTTTATCTGAAGGAATAACGACAAGACTACCGCCCTTTTCTACAAAAGATCGTAAAGTAGTTTGTAACGCTTGCGGAATATCATCGAGTTCATTTAATATAATTACATCTTGTTTTTCAATGTTATTGTAATCTAATATGCGAATAGTCGAATTGACAAAATTGAACTCATTATCCGTATAAATCCGACTTAGGAAGTTGCTTTTTTCGGGTTCTCCAATGCTAATAATATTGGTTTTTTTTATTTTGGAAATCGTGAAATATAAAGTATTGTCGTAGGCAAGACCATTATCTGTGATAGAGACATAACCGTGAAATGGTTGTTTTGGAATAGTAAAATTGATGCTCTTCCTTTTAGTTTCAAAGTTAACAGCCGTTTTTGCGACTAGTTTGGTTTGATTGTAAACCGCTATTGGAACCCCTTTGAAATCAGTGCCGTAATGCGACAATTCAACTGTTATATCATAGAAGTCATCAGATATTTCATTAATGTACACACTATCGATTGAAGTGTTATTTTTTTGTTCTGCTCTTGGGATTATAAAATAAGTGACATCATTTTTATCCCTGTTTTTAAGTTGTTTTTCAGTAAGGCCTACTGCATCTGTAATAATAATGATGTCTTTTTTAAATGCGGATTTATGTGCTTTAATTTTTGCCATAATGTGATCCAACTGAAATGGCGAGGCACTGTATTTCAGATTTTGGAGGGAGCTACGAATTGATTTGATATCAGTGTCCCAAAAATTTTCAGAATTAGTCAGTAACGAAAAAGTACTGTTTTCCGGAGTGTCTTCAAGTAATTCCTGAACGGCCCGTTTTAATAATTCTCCTTTTTTTCCCTTGGCCTGCATACTAAATGAATTGTCTAAAATAATATACATCTCATTTGTTGCATTCTCTTTGTCTTTTGCTTCAAAAAAAGGTTGGGCAAAAGCGACTACTATACAAGAAATCAATAATAATCGGCAGCTAAGAAGCAGCCATTTTTTTATTTTAGAACTTTTTCTGGTTTGCACTGATAGCGCTGATAGGAATCGAACATTAGTGAAGTATTCTTTTTTAAAACGGCGAAATTGAAATAAATGAACCAAAATTGGTACGATCAAAAGGAAGAGAAAGTATAAAATTTCAGGATGTTTAAAATGCATTCTTACGTCGAGTTTACTGCATTGGATTAAATTCTCAATGAAGTTGCAACCAAAAATACAAATTTGTTAACAGTTGCAAGACGCTAATGTTTAAATTTTTTATTGCAGACTCAATTTTCTTTTTTATTTATAACAAATCAAATTTTAATGAACTTTATATTTTTTCACAGCTGTAAACAGACTGCGATATATTATGTATTTTAGCTTTTAAATATAATTTACGAAAATGAAAAAACAAATTACTACACTTCTGTTAGCTTTAATGTGCTGCAGTATTCAAGCACAAGACAATAAATTCAATTTGGTTATAGGTACTTATACAAAGGGATGTGAAAGCAAAGGGATTTATGTTTATGATTTTGATGTAAAAACGGGTGATTTCAACTTTAAAAATGCTTCTGAAAACACTGTAAACCCAAGTTATTTAACTGTTTCTGCAGATAGTAAGTTTGTATATTCTGTAAATGAGAATGGTAATGAAAGTAAAGTAAGCTCTTTTGCTTATGCGCCAAGTAGTGGTAAATTAGATTTTATAAATTCACAGAAGTCTATGGGGGCAGATCCTTGTTATATTATTAATGATGATAAAAATGTAATTGTAGCTAATTATTCTGGCGGAAACATTGGAGTTTTTGGTAAAAGTCGCGACGGAAGTATTGGCGAAGCAAAACAAGTAGTTCAACACTACGGTAAAGGAAGTAACGCTAGTAGACAAGAAGGACCGCACGTTCATATGGTTCAATTTTCTCCAGACAAAAAGTTTGTTTTATCGAATGATTTAGGGAATGACAAGGTGTATTCGTATGAGTACAATCCAAATGCAAGTGCAGCAGCGTTAAAAGTAAAAGATAGCTTTGTTGTAGAATCAGGAAGTGGTCCAAGACATTTAACTTTTAGTAAAAATGGGAAGTATGTCTATCTATTACAAGAACTTACTGGAGGTTTGACGGTCTTTTGTTACTCGAAAGGAAACTTGAAAAAAGTGGGTCAAACTACTATTTTAGCCAAAGATTTTAAAGGAAGTTTCACTGGAGCCGACATACATATTTCTCCTGATGGTAAATTTTTATATGCTTCAAACCGTGGGGAAGCGAATACTATTTCAATTTTTAAGATCTTAAAAAACGGAAAATTAGAATCGAAAGGACAGGTTAGTTCGCTGGGTAAAGGGCCAAGAAATTTTGCAATTGATCCAACTGGAAAATTTCTTTTAGTAGCACATCAATATACGAATGACATTGTCATATTTAAAAGAGATAGTACTACTGGCGCACTAACTAACACTGGAAAAAAAATAGAGTTGTGTGCTCCGGTATGTTTGGTTTTTACTGAAAATAATTAGTATTCAATTTTCATAAAAATTTGTGTAAATTTGTGTTTGCTCATAAGAAAAAGGCTAGAAATGAAAATCATTTCTAGCCTTTTTTTGTTTTTAGTCTTTCGACTTATGGATTTTTAAAAGTCCTATTTATTCTTATCTTTCCTTTTCTTGTCTCTCGTTTTTAACATATTACGATTGACAGATCCATGCGTTTTTTTCTTGGTGACACCTGGTCCTCCCAAATTGACTTTCTTATTCTTTTTACTTTTTTCTTGAAAAGCTCCATCGCCATCAAGCGTTTTCTTTTTCATTAAGAACTTAACGACTTGTCTTTCTTTTTCTGGTTCAATTAACTTTGCTGAAACCTCCACCTCTTCAGGGAATGCTTCAATAGGTAATTCCATATTCATTAAGACCTCAATTTCCACTTTTGCTTCTTCTTCTCTAGGAGCAATAAAACTAATTGCTTTTCCAGATTTATCAGCACGCCCAGTTCTACCTATACGGTGCATGTATAATTCTGGCATCGCTGGCATTTCGAAGTTGATAACATGGGTAATATTAGAAATATCTAATCCCCTAGCCATAATATCTGTAGTAATAAGTCCGCGTAGATTTCCTTCTTGGAAAGAAGCCATCGTACTCAAACGGTAATTTTGTGATTTATTAGAGTGAATTACTCCAAATTGATCTGCAAAATCTTCATCGATACGAACATGAAGCATATCTGAAATTTTCTTGTTATTTACGAAAATTAAAACACGACTCATGTCTTCATTTTCTTGTAACAAGTGTTTCAATAGATTTACTTTAGTATTAAAATTAGGTGCATTGTAAGCGACTTGCTGAATGTTTTCTAATGGTGTTCCAGAAGCCGAAAGAGTGACCTCTTGCGGATAATCAAAATAGTCATTTAAAATTGCATCTACTTCATCTGTCATAGTTGCAGAAAACAATATGTTTTGACGTTTTTTAGGCATCATGGCCAAAATCGCTGTCAACTGAGTACGAAACCCTAAATTCAACATTTCGTCAAACTCATCGATAACTAGTTTTTGCATTTCTTCAAAACGGATCACATTGTCTAATGTTAAATCCATTATTCTTCCAGGTGTTCCTACAAGAATGTCGCAACCTTGGTATATCGTTGTTTTTTGGGTATTGATATTAACACCACCAAAAATACCAACGGTACGAACCGACATATATTTGGTCAATTTTTCCACTTCCTCTACTACTTGAACTACAAGTTCACGCGTAGGGACAAGGATTACTATTTTTGGAGTATGTCCAGGAAGAAATTTGTATAATTTTAATAAGGGCAATAAATAGGCAAATGTTTTACCAGTTCCTGTTTGGGCAATTCCCATCATATCACGACCTGACATTATCACAGAAAAAGTTTTTTCCTGAATAGGAGTAGGGGTAGTAAATCCTAGATCGTCTATTGCTTTTTGGACTGATTTTGGAAGATTGAATTGCTCGAAAGTGGTCATAAAACGTATATTTTGTGCAAAGATACAATTTTTGAAAGTAAAGATGCTAATTGGGAGGTAATCTCCTATAATTACACTTTAGCTGCTTCTGTTTTTAATAGCTAAAAATGTTTTTTTTTATTTAAATCGGAGATCCCAAGTCAAAGTAATATTGTAAATCCAAAAGTAATTGCCTTGATCAAAAGTGATCTCTTGATGAGTTACACCAAACTGTGCTCCCCAAGCATTTACTTTATTATTAGATGTAAAATAATACCCCACATTTATTTTTTGAGATTTCAAATCTACAACTGCACCTTCATTTCCGCTGAAATTGAATTGGTTAATTTCAGGGGAAAAACCCATACCAAAAATAGCACCAAAATAATTGTCAGCATCACTCCTGTATTTTCTATACGTAAATGTTCCAGAAGTACTAGTTCCATTATCTCCCGGAGTAATATAGGGGCGAAAAGATAGGTAGCTGTTTCCGGTGTACCAACCTATCGAACCGGTATATATGTTAGTGGTTGTACTGTATTTTAAAGAACGGAATCCCAGTGAGGCTTCTAAACTATGCGGTAATGATTTGTACAATTCCGCACCGTATCTTAAATCGGGAAAAAGAAAAGTGTTGGCAAAACCAATGTTTAAATAAGCATATAGTCCGTTTGCTATTTTAGGGTACAAATCAAATTCGATTTGTGTTCCATTTTCATTAAACCGTCGATTATAATTAAATTTACTAATAATAGTACCGTATTTTGTTTGTCGGCTATAGTTTAGCGTATAGTATTGCATGGGGTCAAAAACTTCAGAGTACAAGTCTACAGCCGCAGTTATACCAATAGTATTTTTTCTAAGCGTTTGGTTTAAATTTGCTTTGAAGCTTAGTGCATTTTCATCCTCTGGATTTTTATCCAATATTGATTCAATACTATTTAAGGCCTCAAGTGGGTTATTCGTACTTTTTTCGGCGGATGCTTTCAAATAAAGAAGTTCAGAATCTTCTGGGAAAAATTTCAATGCTTTTTTTGACATTTCTAAAGCAACAAATGGCGACTCACTCCAAGATTCATTTTTTATAGCAGCAACCCAGTTTGCTTTATTCTTAGGGTCTTTATCTATAACATAGGCAAACTCAGTCCTTGCTTTTTTATAGTCTCCGTCCCAAGAATAGGTAGTAGCCAGGAAAGTTCTGATGTCGTGATAGTCAGGGTATTTTGTTATAATATGCCTAAGTGTATCTTGCGCCTGTTTCCGTTCTTGATTAAAAGCTAGATTTCGAGCAGTTTCAAAAGAGGTATCTGGGTTACCATTATATATTTTCTCTTGTGCTTGCATATGTATTGCAAAACAAAAAGAAAGTATAAAAGACAGTTTGGTCGTTATTTTTGAAATCATTCTTTAAAGGATTTTTTGATTTTAAGGTATTCCGTGTTTTTAGGATATTTTTTTATAATGCTATCCATGATTTTTTCAGCCTTAGGAATTGCATTTGTTCTTTGGTATGCCTGAGCGAGTTTAACACTCAGTTCTGGACTTTTTACTTCATTTTTCAAAGCTAGTTTTGCAATTGTAATCGCTTTACTATTTTGGTCGGACCACCAGTAAACGTCCATTAAGGCTAGGTAGCTATCCTCATAGTATGGAGTTCTTTTTATCACATTCAACAACTCTGTTTCCGCTTTAGGATAATCGCCGTCCCATGCTAATGTTCGCGCTTTTAAAGTACGTACGTCACCATAATTAGGAAGTTCGTTTAGAATGTAATTACACAATAATCGAGCTTTCTTATGCTCTTTGTTAAAGGCAAAATCACGGGCAAGGAAAAAGATTTCATCGTAGCTTAATCCTTTGGTAAGTTTTTTTATTGTAACCATTTCTTGCTCAGAAAACTGGAAAGCAGGCTGAGTATAGATGTTGAGGACATTGGATATAATTTTATTCTTTTTAGTCAGGTATGCATTTAATTTTTTAGCTTCATTTAAAGAGTCTCCAATCGTTTTTAATAGCGCTGCATCATTTATTTTTTCAATGTCGAAATTGGCGTTGATTTTAAACAATTCTCCATCAGAATATAGGTAGTCTTTATAGATATAGTCATTTATACTTCCTTTGTAACGCATTAAAGGAATTTGGTGAATGTTTCTAAATTTTTTGACAGTATCTAGACCTTGGCTCATCCATGTAGTTTTTTCCATTTTGTTTAATTTATAATTATTCATTAAAAATGAAATTAAACTAGGAGTTACATCCCAATGAGAAGAAATAGATTTAAAGCTTTCTGCTTTTTTTAGCATCGGACTGTAGATGTACAAAGGCACATGGAAGCGACATAATTTGTCTTTTTGATTGATAGGAATTAACCTGTGATCTCCCGTAATTATGAATATGGTGTTTTTGTATTCAGGTCTTTTGGCATACGATTGCATAAAGTTCTTGATAGAATTATCAGTATACAAAAGACAGGCAAAAATATCTTTGTACGCTTTAATCTCTCCTTTGTTTATTCCTAAATTAGGATTAGCATTTGCAATGCTATCGACCTTTTTTAGATATACATTTTTTGAAGGGAAATCAAATGGCTCATGATTCGATAAGGTCATGATTATATCTAGGCGCGGCTCTTTTTTGCCATTTAAATCAGAAAGTGTTTTTTTAAATATCTCTGCATCGGGATATCCCCAAGAGAATCCACCTGAATTTTCTTTTGTTTTGGTAAAGCCAGAACCAAATTTATTTACATCAATCACATTATCAATTCCGTTGTATTCTAAGAAATTAATCTTTCGGTCAAAACTGGATTCATCTCCACTATAATAAGAAGTGGTGTATTGGTTTGCTTTTAGAATACTAATCAAAGAAGTGTGGGATGGTAATGGATTAAGCTCTAGAAATCCTTTTTCGCCGTAAGGCAAAGAACCTAACAATGAGGGAACAACTCCAAAAGTTCTTCCGGCATTACTAATGAAATTTTCCCAATAAAGTGATTTTGGAATCATAGAATCTAAGAAAGGTGTAAATCCTCTATAGGTGTTTTGTCCAATGAATTCGCTCCCTAAACCTTCTACGATGATCATTACGATATTTGGTTTTTCTTCGTGAATATCAAAAAACGGACCTAAAACATCTGGTGTAGAACTAAAAGGCTGTACTAAGGGATATTCCTTTTTGTAGAATAAATTATCAGTGTCTGTTAAGCTTTTGTCATTTTGAAAGCGGATAATATCGCTTGTAAAAAAGTACATTTTGTTTTGATAATTCGAAGCCGAAACATCAGGTATAAATAGCTTTAAACCTCCCAAAATTAAAACAAGTACAGCTGCAGTAATGTAAATCCCCTTTTTAGTGGTAAACCTAACGAAGGCACTATTGATACCTAAATAAACCATTGGAAGAAGAACAAAAGGCAAGAAGTAGAGGTAAGATAAAGACTCTGAAGCCGTTACAGTAGTGTACATGTCGTCCATCGAGTAGCCTAAAATGTCAGCTCCCAAGTTGATAAGTGTAGTCAGGCTGTACTTTACTAATGCAAATTGGCCAATTATAATCAAACAAAACAGTACTTTTATCAGTATTTCATCTATAGGCTTCTTAACGAATACAAAAGCAAGGTATAAGGGTAAGAATAACAAACCAATTATTAATCCTGTCCAGAAATCATTTAATAATTTAAATGATAACGTAGTTGTAAGGTCTTGTATTTGAATTCCGCTTGCAGTTTTAGAGTAGATTTCAAATATTGTGATTAGCCAAAAAGTAAATATTAAAGAGAGTGTTAGATAAATATATCTAAAGCCATTTTTAAAAGAAAATGCATTCTTTTTTTTCTCTGTGTTCTCCATATTTTTTAGACTAATTTTTTGTTTGTGTGTTGCTCATTCCTTTTCTTGTCATTGCTCCCCATTTCTTTTTTTTATTGAAATAGTAATCGATATTCCCCATTACTGCGGAATATAGTATAAAAGGATGAATGATAAAAGGCTCTGTGAAAGAAATTATAACCAGTTTTAAACCTGTTCCCTTTTTTTTGTATTGATGATAGGTAAGCTCTTCAGAAATGATGGCTATTATCGAAAATAATACGGTGAATAAATAGGCTACAAGAATGAAAGCAATAGTGTAATCCCATCTGACTTTACCAAAAAAAACAAGAAGGCCAAAATACAACAGACCGAGGATTTCTACTATAGGTGCCAGTCTTTCGAATAAAAACCAATAAGGATAGCTTAGGAGTCCCATAGCGCCGTATTTCCTATTTAAACCAATTTTTCTATGTTTTCTAAGTGTTTCTATAGTACCGCGAGTCCAGCGGTTTCTTTGGGAGATAAATGTTTTATAATTGTCAGGGGCCTCAGTCCAACAAAGAGGATCGGGGATATAGGCAACTTTATATTTCGGTTTGTTTTCCAATTCTTCCATATATCGCCTCATACGAACAATGATTTCCATGTCTTCCCCTACAGTATGAATGTCATAACCTCCCACTTCAATTGCTATCTTTTTATCAAATAATCCAAAAGCACCTGAAATAACGAGCAAGCCATTTAACCTGCTCCACGCCATTCTTCCTAATAAAAATGCTCGCAAATATTCCAGAATTTGTCCTTGTACCATCATGTTTTTAGGAAGGTTAACGTCGATTAACTTTCCTTGTTTAATAATACATGAATTTGCAATTCTGATTACACCGCCTGCGGCGATAACCTTCGTGTCCGTCGTTTCTAAAAAAGGTTTGATTAATTTAAGTAGCGCATCTTCGATTAACAAGCAATCTACATCTATACAAGCAACATATTTGTTCGTGCTGATATTCAAACCCATATTTAACGCATCAGCCTTTCCTCCATTTTCCTTGTCAACAACTATCAACTTTTCAAATGCCGGATTAGTTGATTTGTATATTCCATCCCTTATTGGTTGGGTAGGTATTTGTTCATTAATGAGGAAGTCCACTTTAACCAGGTTATAGGCTTCAATAAGTTTCTCGAGGCTATCATCTTTACTACCGTCATTTACGATAATTACATCGTAATTAGCGTAGTGGCAGGAGAGTAGTGATCTTACATTCTCAATAATATTTAAACTCTCATTATATGCTGGGGCAATAATGGAAATAGAGGGAGAAATGTTAGAGGATAATATTTTGTTATAGTTAACAAAGCTGTTCTTTTTCATGTACTCGATACTCTCTATTACAGATATAATTCCCAGGACAATATAAGAGCCTATAAGCATAAAACCGTATAGAAAAAATAGAAAACGAATAACAAGGATTGTATTTTGCATTTAAAAAAACAATTAATTTGATTCGACAAAATTAATAATTTTTATAAACTGAGGGTCTAAAGACAAATCTTTAAAACTATTAAATTCATCCTGACTTAATTCTTTTAAGATTTTAAGTGCAGAGTATTTAATTTCGAAATTTGGATTTAGGATATTATCCAGTATAAATGGCTTGTCGGCCAATTCGTATGTCTCTTCTATCATTGCGAAAAAAGCGATTTGTTCTTCTAAATCGAGTGTGTTAAAATTAGTTTTTAACTCTATTTTTGCTTCTATAATATCGAGGTGGCTTATAATGTGGATTGCTTCAACTCTTACGTTAACATTTGGATGCTGTAAAAGAGCAATAAGTTCCTCTTTTACGCCGTATTGGTTGTAGATTTTAGCAAGTTTCAATGAAAAGAAAACTACAGATTCATTTGATGACTTTAACCAAGACGAAATATCTGAGATTTCCTGAGTTTTATATAACTGAAGCACTTCCAGTAATTGAATTTGATCCCATTCTGATATTGGAGTTTTTATTTCGTTTAAAAAATCCAGACCTTTAAAATGAAATAAATTAACGAGGTACAATTGCATTTCACTACGCACTTCACTTTTAGGGTGATTTAAATGCTCTTTAACTAAATGTTGGACTTCTTTTACTTCAAAAAGGGTAAGCTCCCTAATTCCCTCAGCAATTAAATTCCATTTTTTATTTTTTAATTTGGATAGGCTGTACTCTTTTAAACCGGTTTGAATGTAGAGCTTATCAATAGACTCAGCCATTTCTCCAGAAATTTCATAGCCTAGTTTCAACATTGTTGCAATTAAGATATCTTTCCTATACGGTTTGCTTGTTCCTTTTTTTAGTTGTTCAATGATTAATTGTTGATCTGAACTAATTTCTTTACTATCATCATCACCGGCATACAAATAGGTGATTATGGCGGTTTCAAATTCTTTTTCTAATTTATTTTTTGACTTTTCATTTCTGCGTAAAGTACTTCTTAAATATTTCAGGTAGATTATGATTGCAATAACTAAGAACAATAGCATAGCAATAAGAAACCAGACAAATTCAATGATTAAATCAGATTTTTCAAAAAGTTCAATTAAATAATTAAAAGCAACCATATTGTTTAACGTAAAATTCGCTGTACACGATTCATTAATTCATTAGGGCTAAACGGTTTACTCATAAAGTCATTAGCGCCTAGTTTGAAGGCTTTAAGTACAACTTCTTCCTGACCAGATGCTGAAAAAACGATTATGGGAGTTTTAGCAAATAATGTATTACGAACGTGACTAATTACTTCTAATCCACTGATAAATGGCATCATAATGTCAGTTAGAATTAATTCAGGACTGTGCTCTTCAATCAATGCGATCGATTCTTTTCCGTTTTCTGCAATCAAAAGCTCGTATCCCTCTTTCTCTAATCGGAACTTAAGTAGTAACGAAAGCATCGAATTATCTTCGGCTAGTAAAATTTTTTTCATGTTAATTTTTGTATAATAAATTCAGGGTAAAATTGATTAACTATTCTACTAATGTATACGTAATGCTTTCGGTTTAGGTTTTTGTTTTTTTTTACAATTATCGATCTCGTTTGTTAAAGTATTCAATTATAATAGTTTAATAATAAAAAACAAAAACAAATTTCAGCATTTGTACAATGCTAAAATAGTGTAATTTGTTTTACGCCAAACGATAAAGTGCCAAATATATCGATTAAACGCATTTAATTGTTATTTATGTAGGAATAAATCTGTTAAAAACAAGGCGAATGATTTCTGATTTTGGTCTTTTTTAAAGAAAAGGCACTTAAAAAACAAAATTAATGTAATAGGGATACGTGTGATTTTTTAACTAAAATCCTTCAAAAACGCCCAAGCCAAAGAGTGCAAAGTCATATTTAACAGGATCGGTAGGGTCAAGTTTTCGCAGTTTAGCGTCTAATTCGGCAACTGCTTTGCCATCATTTTGTTTCCGTGTTAAGAGTCCTAATTTTCGGGCGACATTACCGGAATGCACATCCAAAGGACAGGACAGAATTGCAGGGGGAATACTCTTCCATATTCCCAAGTCAACTCCTTTGTTGTCTTGGCGGCACATCCATCTCAAATACATGTTAATGCGCTTTGCGGCGGAGCCTTTCATAGGGTCTGATACGTGTTTTTGTGTGCGGTACTGATGTGGGATTTCAAAAAAAGTTTTCTTAAACTCAGAGATGCTTTTTTGAATTGATGCTGGCTCTTGATGTTTAGAGAAAACAGCTTCAAGGCCATTGTGGTTGAGATAAATATTCTGAAGACTTTTTATAAAACTGCTAAAATCTTGTCCGTTAAAAGTGCGATGTACAAAAGTCTCTAGTCTTTGTAAATCATCGTCAGAATGAGACATCACGAAGTCAAAAGGGGCATTACCCATCAAATCAATCATGCGATGAGAATTTTTGATAATCATGGTACGATTCCCCCAGGCAATTGTAGCGCTTAGAAAGCCTGCAATTTCGATATCTTCTTTTCGAGTAAAGAGATGAGGTATTTGTACTGGATCACTTTCTATGAAATCGAGTGTGTTGTATTGAAGTACTTTTTCGTCGAGAAAATCTTTAAGTTCTGATTTGTTCATTTTGGGAACTGGATAACGTGGATTAAAACAGATTTACACAAATTGTGGAAAAATTATTAATGATAGCAAATAAGCTTAGCCCAGATAGAAGTGAAAATCCTTTTTATCTCGTTTTTAGGACGAGGTAAAAAGATTGTAGCGGATAGCTGGAAATAGCTCCTAATTACTAATTTGGCCATCAACCATCACGAGTTTTCTGTCGGCCATATTAGCTAGTTCTTCATTGTGGGTTACAATCACAAAAGTTTGACCAAATTCATCACGTAATTTGAAAAATAATTGGTGCAGGTTTTCTGCTGATGCGGTGTCAAGATTACCAGACGGCTCATCTGCAAATATTATAGCGGGTTTGTTTATCAATGCTCGGGCCACTGCTACTCGTTGTTGTTCCCCTCCAGATAGCTCATTAGGTTTGTGGTTAAGCCTATGCGATAACCCAAGAAAATCTAACAATTTTTTTGCTTCAGTTTCAGTTTCTTGTTTGGGTTTATTAGCAATGAATGCGGGAATGCACACGTTTTCTAACGCTGTAAACTCAGGTAGTAATTGATGAAATTGGAATATAAAACCGAGGTTCAAATTTCTAAATTTGGATAAGCTTTTATCATTCATCGTTAGAATATCTTCATTATTGATGCGAAGTTCAATTTCTTTTTCTACTGAAGGCTTGTCCAGCGTCCCAAGGATTTGCAAAAGAGTTGTTTTTCCGGCTCCGGAAGCGCCTACAATAGAAACAATTTCTCCTTTTTTAATATGTAAATCCACTCCTTTTAAAACATGGAGTTGGTCGTAATATTTGTGCAAATTTTTGGCATATATCATAAGAAGCAATTTCTGCAAAGAAACAAAGATTTAAATGAATATTAAATGGCAGACAAAATAATTTTCATGAGACAAACTATAAAATTTAGTTAATAAGAAATAGGGGAGTCTTTTTAATAGCCTAAATTTGAATTATAATGTGTTATTGGGAAAAGGTATATTAGAATTAAGCTGAAAGTAATATCAATTTCACATCAGTCGAAATAAAAATGAGGTTGTTTTACCTTAAATTAAAGAAACTAATACAATGAATATACAAGAAGGAATAGAAGTAGCTACGTTTGCAGGAGGTTGTTTTTGGTGTACAGAAGCTGTATTCTTAGAATTAGAAGGTGTAAACAGCGTTATTTCAGGTTACATTGGCGGAAAGACGATTGATCCAACTTACAAAGAAATATGTGGAGGCGAAACAGGGCATGCAGAAGCAATTGAGATCACTTTTGATCCTGAAAAAATTTCATTTGGAGAACTTTTGGAAATATTTTTTGCCACTCACGATCCTACGACAATAAATCGTCAGGGAAATGATGTAGGCACGCAGTATCGAAGTGAAATTTTTTATCACAGCGAGGAGCAGAAAAAGACAGCTGAAGACTATATTGATTTAATGACAAAAGAGGATACTTTTGGGAAGCGTATTGTAACCAGGATTTCGTCAGCGTCAAAATTTTATGAAGCGGAAGATTATCATCAGAATTATTATAATGATAATAAAACTCAAGGCTACTGTTCGTATATCATTACTCCCAAAATAGAAAAGTTAAAAAAAGTTTATAAAGATAAACTTAAAAAGTAATGGAGAAAGAAGTGATAGAGGTTAATAGAAATACTAAAAATAAAAATCTAGGTTTAGGTATTTTGTTTGATGCAATTGGAATGCTGTCCTTTACGGTACCTATGGTTGGTGAGTTTTCGGATGTTATTTGGGCACCAATAGCAGCTTATTTGATGACGAGAATGTATAAAGGAACGGCAGGGAAAGTAGGGGGAGTTGTAACATTTCTTGAAGAAATATTTCCTTTTACAGATTTTATTCCCTCTTTTACGCTAATGTGGGTATACAATTATATTATAAAAAAAGAGAGCGGGAGTTAGGTTCGTTTATTGCTTAAAAAGGAAACCCAACCCCATTCTTTTAAGCATTTTCTTTTCAAAATCCCAAAAGAATTTAAATTGCCCCAAAAGTGATCCGATTAAGACCAAAAGGACTTGATATAAAGGAAAAATTATAAGCAGCCGAACGGGTGTGTACCAAAATCCAAAATCTTCTTTCATAATTCCCAACCAAAAACAAGCGGGTTTTGATAACCAGGCCGAAGTAGAACCGGTTATCGCAAAGACGATAAATATAATGGCAAGTTGAAAATTGGATTCAATTTTCCAACGTTTTTTTAATTCCTTCATTTTTATTTATAATGATTACAAATATAGTAACATTATCTTGGAGGAACATAGCCAAAAAGTTTTTGTTTAAAGGTATTTTGAAAATAGACCATATAGTTGTAAATTAAATAATTCACCTCATATCCATAATCAACATTTTGATCATAGTTAATGGTCATTTCATAGAGGTTTCGATTGTAACTGAATGGTTGTAGTACTCTTCTGTTCCATTCGCCAACCCACAATATGTTTTTGTTCTCTAAATAAGATTGGGAGTGATAGTTGCGTGGGAAAGATCTTGACGCAAGCCAAGTGCTAAATCCTGCGTCAATTATAATTACTTCATATTCTAGTGCATCATTAGCTATTCGTACTGTATCGTTTGTCATCGAAGAATTTAACTTGTCATATTTCGCGTCAGTATTTTTGACAGAGTTACAACTTAGTACCGTAACCAAAAGAATAAGCAAGACGTAGGATATGTTTTTCATAATGGATAGATTGAATCTTAAAATTACAAAATTAAATTACTGTAAGTTAATTATTTAACATAAAAAAAGCCAGTAATCTCTGAAAACTGGCTTTTTGAAAATATAACTTTTATTACTTCCCAAATAAACTTCCCAGGCTATCACCAAAGCCGCCACCATTCTTTTTAAGTGCTTCCATGGCATCATTCATATCTACTTTGCCATCTGCATTTTGGTCTAAGCCAAATTGGCCTCCATATTTAGAAATGGCTTCCATAATTCCAGCACTATCACCTTTACCAGAGATGGCTGCAATAATATCTGAAATTTCAAAACTAGAGTCATTAGGATCTTTAGCTTTTCCTACAAGTGAGTTCAAAATTTGTGGGATTAAACTAGCCGCTACCCCTGAAGCCGCCGCGCTATTCAATCCAAATTTTTCTCCCAAGTTACCCGTAAGTTGTTCTGTAAGCTTTTGTACTACTGGATTAGATTTATCCTGAGCATTATTTCCTTGGAATAACTCTGCTAATTGGCTTACGTTGCCTTCTGAAACTATTTTTTGTAATCCAGCAACTATTGAAGAGCTGGCTTCATTTATTACTGCTTCATTTTGCTCATTTGGGATAGCATCATTTTTTACTACTGCATCTATTCCAAACTGTTGTGCTAATTGTGTTAATTGATCGAACATTTTTAGATTTTATTAGATTTAACTACAATTTACAAAAAAAAGGGGATTATTAAATAAAATTAATAATCCCCTTTTTGTATTTACTTGAAATAATTACTTCAATAAACTGATAATTTGTGAAGCAAGTTCAGTTCCAATTCTATCTTGAGCTTCTCCAGTTGCAGCTCCAATGTGTGGAGTCAATGAGATTTTAGAATTCATTAGTATAGTCATTTCAGGAGTTGGTTCGTTTTCAAAAACATCCAATCCAGCAAATAAAACTTTTCCGCTGTCTAATGCTTTTACTAATGCTACTTCGTCAATAACACCACCACGAGCACAGTTTACAATACCTACACCATCTTTCATGATAGCTAGTTCTTTTTCTCCAATGATGTAACCATCTTGAGCAGGAACGTGTAAAGTAATGAAGTCAGCGTCTTTAAATAAAGATTCTAATGATTGAGAAACGATTGTTGTTGTGATAGATTGTCCGTCAAAGAATGCTACTTTTACGTCTACTTGCGGGATAAAACTATCTGCAGCAATAACTTTCATACCTAATCCAAGAGCCATTTTTGCAGTAGCTTGACCAATACGACCAATACCTACAATACCAAGAGTCTTTCCTCTTAATTCAACTCCATTAGCGTATGCTTTTTTCAAACCATCAAAGTTTGAATCTCCTTCAAGAGGCATATTTCTATTAGAATCGTGCAAGAAACGTACACCTGAAAATAAATGAGCAAAAACCAATTCAGCTACTGATTCTGATGAAGATGCTGGAGTATTGATCACGTGAATTCCTTTGCTTTTAGCATAATCCACATCAATATTGTCCATTCCTACACCACCACGACCAATGATTTTTAATCCTGGGCAAGCATCAATAATATCTTTACGAACTTTAGTTGCACTTCTTACAAGAACTACGTCAACGTTATTTTCGTTTACGAAGTTAGCTACTTGTTCTTGCGCTACCTTTGTTGTTATTACTTCAAATCCACCTTTTTCTAAAGCTAGAATTCCACTTTTTGAAATTCCGTCATTTGCTAATACTTTCATTTTATTTATATTTTAAGATTGGAAAATTTAAAGATTTAAAGATTCAATCTATTATTTAATGTAGTGAATGATTATAAATTGACAATTCAAATCCTTAAATCATTCAATATTTTAATTTTTAAATTGCTTTTTCTAAAGCTTTCATTACATCAACTAAAACTTGAACGCTTTCTATTGGTAATGCATTATACATAGACGCTCTGTAACCACCTACTGAACGGTGTCCTGGAAGTCCAGATATTCCTGCTGCTTTCCACATAGCATCAAAAGCTTCAGTATGGGCAGTATCATTTAATAAGAAAGTTGCATTCATGTTAGAACGGTCTTCGACAGCTGCAGCTCCTTTAAATAATGGGTTTCTATCTATTTCACCATATAACAATGCCGCTTTAGCGTTGTTTAATTTTTCAACAGCAGCAACTCCTCCAAGGTTTTTCAACCATTGTAAAGTTAATAATGAAGCGTAAACAGGAAAAACAGCTGGTGTATTGTACATACTCTCTGCTTTAATATGTTTTTCATAATCTAATATACTTGGAATTGTTCTACCTGATTTACCTAGAATTTCTTCTTTTACGATCACTAAAGTAGTTCCAGCTGGACCCATATTCTTTTGAGCTCCGGCGTAGATAATGTCAAATTTTGTAAAGTCTAATACTCTAGAAAAAATATCAGAACTCATATCGCATACTATTGGCATGTCTAATGATGGAAATTCTTTTATTTGAGTTCCGAAGATTGTGTTATTACTAGTACAGTGAAAATAATCTGCATCAGCAGGTACGGTGTATCCTTTTGGAATGTGATTGTAATTTTCTTCTTTTGAAGAAGCAACAACAACAGTTTCTCCAAAGAATTTAGCTTCTTTTATCGCTCCGCTAGCCCATGTTCCTGAATCAAGGTAAGCCGCTTTACCGCCTTCTTTCATCAAGTTGTAAGGAACCATTAAAAATTCTAGACTTGCTCCTCCTGCTAGGAAAAGTGCTTGATATCCTTTGCCTTCTAATCCTAATAATTCTAGTGCAAGAGATCTGGCTTCATCCATTACTGCAACAAAATCTTTACTTCTGTGCGATATCTCTAAAATTGATAAACCAGAATCGTTAAAATTCAATATTGCTTGTGCTGATTTTTCAAAAACTTCTTGCGGTAAAATGCATGGTCCTGCGCTGTAGTTGTGTTTTTTCATGGTGTAGTTTATGTCCGAAAAATTAAAACGCAAATTTCGGGAATAGGACTTTAAAAAGCGTTAATTATTTCGGAATTATTAAACATATTTCCACTATGTTGTTAACAAAAACGAAATAGTATCGACGTTATCTGCATAATTCCATAATTTAGGATGTTGTGTTTGTCCAAAATCGATACTGTTTTCAATTAATTTGTCGCTTACTATACATTGGATTTGCTCACTTTCTGATTCTAACCGCGTTTGTAATTCATTGATATCGTCATAGAATTCATAAAACACACTCGAAATAGGAGAGGCGGGGCTTTTATCTTCTTTTAAAGTCAAAAAACCATTATCTAGCAGTTTGAAATTACTCATTAGAAAAACAGCCTTGTTATAATCGTAATTATTTGCATACTTCTCATAATGAATGACATCCTGATATTCGAAAATAGCTTCAAAAAAGGCGTCAAAGGTATATCCTTTTGGCACAAAAAGTTTAGACACATTGCGGCATCCTAAACCAAAATAACGGAAGATATCTTCCCCTAAAGCAACTAGTTGCTCTTTAGTTTCTTTTCCATTTAAAACAGCAACTGAGTTTCTACTTTTTCTAATTATAGAAGGTTTATCTTTAAAATAATATTCAAAATAACGGGCCGTATTGTTACTTCCAGTGGCTATTACAGCATCAAAATTTTCTAATTTACCTTCGACAAAAGTAATTTTATCAGTAAATTTTGGTTCAATCGCTATGATGTATTTAGCCAAAAAAGGAAGAAGATGTTGGTCGTTAGAGGATGTTTTGATCAAAACGTTATGCCCAGAAATTAAAACGGAAAGGAAGTCATGAAAGCCCACTAAAGGGATGTTTCCAGCTAAAATTAAAGCTACATTTTTAGATTCGGTCGTGTCAATACTATAAGCGGAAAGCCATTGATTCAAATTTTCTTCGGTAAGCGCTTTAGCCCAGGATTGAATTGAAAAATATACGTGTTCTGGGGTGTACCAGCCATTATGAGATTGTGATAATTTTATCAGATCAATAAAGGCATCAAAAAACTGATCGTTGTTTAAAACCTCAGGTTTTTTAATCGTATTATCTTCAGAAAATTGGCTTAAGAATTTCCCTAATTCAACAAAAACACTTTTTTTTGTTTCTAATGTCATAATGTTTGCTTATGAATTGTTTTGATTGTAATTTTGCACAAAAATAAGCTTTAATAAGTCGAAAGTCAAAAGTCTTAAAGTCAAATGTGACTTACCAAGGTTTTTTTTAGCTTGAATAACAAATACTATAGTAAAATGGCAATAATAATAACTGACGAATGTATCAATTGTGGGGCCTGTGAACCAGAGTGCCCAAATACAGCAATATATGAAGGTGCAGATGATTGGAGATATAAAGATGGAACTAAATTATCGGGAAAAGTAATTTTGCCGGATGGTACTGAGGTCGATTCTGATGACGCACAAACGCCAATATCTGATGAAGTGTATTACATTGTCCCAGGAAAATGTACAGAATGTAAAGGATTTCATGATGAGCCGCAATGTGCCGCTGTATGTCCTGTAGATTGTTGTATTCCTGATGATAATCATGTTGAAACAGAAGAGACATTATTGAGTAGACAAGCATTTTTGCATAACGAATAGACTCTCTAATTGTAAGAATAGAATAAAAGCAAAAAATCCTGTTCGCCATGGCGAACAGGATTTTTTGCTTTTAGGACTATACCTTGAACGAGTATTTAATTATTTTGTTATAATATAAGTCGTGATGGTTACCGTATCTGTAGCTTCATCATAATTTTCTAAAACTAGATTTCCATCTGCGGTAAAATAGCCATAAGATGTTTTGTCTTTTGCTTTATAGATGTAATTATTATTTGAAGTTTTTCTTAAAACTGCTGCTTTAGTACCATTAGGGGAGAACATTGTGTATCCGCTATTGTCGCTTGCGACTTGATATTTCTTTCCGTCTAATTCATAATAGGCAGATCTATCGACAGAAATTAATTTAGTTACTCCGTTTTCTGTAATTTTTGTGGTAGCAGTTACCTGTACTGGACTTTCTTTTATATCCTTGTTTAAAACTTTGGAGTTCGCATCTTTTAGTTGAATTGTTTGAACTTCTTCTACTTCCTTAGTTTGGATTACTTTTTTATCTCCATCAGAATCTTTTACTGTAGTGATATTAGTTGTAACTTCAGTCTTCACATTTTTTTTCTGCGCCTGGATATTTATAGAAAATAAAAAAGCAGCCATTCCTAACATTATAATTTTCATGATATTTGTTTTTAATGATTTGTATATTACAAATTTAAAAGTATCTGACTTTAAAACTGTTACATAATTTCTACAAAAGATTATATTATTCACTCCGAAATAAAAAATGATAAGGCACTATTGAATTGTTTAGTTTCTCTTTTTTGCTACAATGACATAAGTGTCATAAGCATAGGTTTTTCTATCTATCGTTTTTATGATTTCAAACTTATTTAGATACAAGAACAACTGTATTTCATTTAACGTAAACACACGCACTGTCGAGAAATCAGTGGCAATTAATTCTTTTTCCTGTTCTTGAATTATATAATATTTAGCAGTCCAATCCAACATGAAATTTTCCTGTGAAGTGGTTTCCCAAGTGCTTTCTCTTAGATAGCTAATTCCTTCATGTACTGCTTTATGAATGATAAGAGGGTTTTCATTTGCGTAGGGAATAAATCGATTGGCATCTATGAAATCAAAGATAATGACGCCTTCATTTGTAATGTTATTATGAAGCGAAGCAAAAGTTTCGTTCACATCTTCGTTAGAAATAAGATAACTAGTAGAACGTCCTGTTATAATTATAGAATCTACTTTTTGTTCGAGATGAAAATTCCGCATGTCGCCGAGGATAAAATGACAATCTTGATTTCTTTCTTCTGCGATAGCAATCATACTTTTGCTATAATCTAATCCAATGTAATTTTGATTGTTTTCTTGAAATCGTTTCGCTAAATTTCCAGTACCACTTCCTATTTCCAGTACAGTTTTACAATTGTATTCTTGAATTAATGTGTTGTAGAAGTTATATTCTTCATCATAGTCTACAAAAGTCTGATACATGGCGTCATATATAGTGGCCATTTTTCCATCGTATAAGGTAGCCATATGCTTCTAATTTGAGTTGATTAGTACTAAGAGCGATGTTGTTATAATGAGTTAACTGTTGCTGTTCAGGTTAATAACCTTTAAATTTAGGTAAAATTATGATATAAAAAAAGGGCTATCCAATGGATAGCCCTTTTAAAAATTATTATAAATAATTAGAATTTATAGTTCAATGATAAATTGAACATAGTTCCTAATTGGCTAAAGTGATACCCATCATACGTCATTTGAGAATAACGTTGGTTAAAAGTAATCAAGTTAGATTGATTTTTAACTTGTGCTGGATCATTTAAGAGTGCAGTACCAGCAGCGTTTTCAGCTTTGAATTCCCATTCTGGTAAAACGTTTAACAAGTTATTTACATTTAATGATAGTGTAAGTTTCTCAGTAGCAGAAAATGTAACTCCTAAATCAGTAACGATTTTAGGAATAAATTCTGTTCTTAAGTCAGAGCTTAGACCAGCTTGGTTAAATGTAGTTTTTCCAAAGTAAGTATTGTTAAGAGAAAAACCGAATTTTCCAACTTCATAGTTAGATCCTAAAATCCATTTAGTAACAGGTCTTGAAGTAAACATTAAAGACTCAAGTGTTTGACCGAAGTTATCACTTCTTACTGGAGAAATTCTTTCGTTTTGAAACGTTACGTTTCCAGATAAATTGAATCCTAATTTTCCTTCACCTAATTCGATGTTATTGTAATTTGCAACTACATCTAATCCAGATGTTCTAGAATCGAATGAGTTTTCAAACCAAGCTACATCACCAAATGGAGTGCTTTTAATGTCTCCTAAGATGATTCTGTCTTCTACCTTGATGTTGTAATAATCTACAGTGAAGTTAAAGTTTCTAGATGGTTTAACACCTATTCCAACAGTAACGTTTGTTGATTTTTCAGCATCCAATTTTGGAACACCTATTAATCGAGCTTGAGGAGAAACATTATTAATAATACCACTTACTTGAATCCCTTGTCCAGCAACAAAAGAGTATTGTGATTTTTGAGTATAAATTTGGTGTAACGTTGGTGCTCTGAATCCAGTAGAAACAGATCCTCTAAGTGTTACTTTATCTTCTGCAAATTTATATCTAGAGCTTAACTTCCAAACAGTTGCACCACCAAAATCGCTATAATCTTCATAACGAACTGTACCGTTGATTAAGAAATCTTCAGTTACGTCAAAAGCAAGATCAAAATATCCACCTAAGTTGTAACGGTTCCATTTTCCTGAATTTTCAGGTCTGTTTCCAGCAAATGAATCAGCTCCAATACCTTCCCATGAAGCTTGTTCACCTTCTATAACTTCAAAAGTTTCTGTTCTGATCTCTGAACCAAAACCAATACTTATTTTATCAGATAAAATTTTAGAGATATCTAAGTTACCTACAACATGATTGAAAGATGTTCCTCCAGGTTTGAAAAAGATAGGGCTATTTTCTTGATACACATTAGCTCCGTTTGCGTCTTTGATAGCTGATCTATTGTGCGAGTTATCTACATTATATGTTTGAGTGTTACCACCAACAGTAATACTTGCATCAGTGTTCCAGCCGTTTTGAACCGCTTTGTAACCTAAAGTAGCATTATAGTCATTCAAGTCACCTGTAAAAGTAGGTACATACCCGTTGTAAGATGCTGCTGTTCCGTCTCCAAAGAAATCTTTTAAATAAGGAAAGTCAGACAGTGTTCTCCAGTATGGAGTTCTGTAGTTAGCAAATGAGTTTACTTTTTTGTAAACATAAGCTGCGTTATAATACATTTGAGTATTTTCTGATAAATCAAAACCTCCATTTACCAAGAATTTGGCAGCAGCAGTTTCAGGAGAACCATTAATATTTCCTGCATCTGGCATTTTTGCTAGAAATGATTGTACATCAGCGATATTAGCGCCAAAATCTGCAGCTTCTCCGGCAGCATCAACTGTACCAGGTCTGTTTGCTAAGCTTACTTTAGAGAAATCTAAAGTGTAGTTTATAAACCCTTTGTCTCCAACAGTTGATCCGTTGTTTAAACTAACTCCTAACATTTCACCGTCACCTTCAGAAGTTACTCCACTTCTTAGTGTAACTGATCCACCGTTAGTACTCTTTTTTAAGATGATATTCATTACCCCAGCAATGGCATCAGAACCGTATTGTGCAGATGCACCATCGCGAAGAATCTCTACTCTTTCGATAGCGTCAGTAGGTATAGCTGAGATGTCAGCACCTGTTTCACCACGTCCTGGAGACGTTTGCACATAAAGTAAAGAACTTAAGTTTTTACGTTTTCCGTTGATAAGGATTAAAGTTCTACTCGGTCCCATGTTTCTAATTTCATAAGGATCTAATAAAGAAGTCGCATCATTTACTGGTGTTTGTACCGTGTTAAAAGATGGAATCTTGTATTGTAAAGCTTTGTCAAATGATGCTTGTCCAGTTGAAGCTAAGTCTTTAGCAGAAATTACATCAATAGGAAGTGCAGTAGTTGTGTTACTCCTTTGAGCAGTTCTTGTCCCTGTTACAACGATCTCTTGTAATGCTTGTCCACCTTCTTCAGATAAAACAACATCAATTTTAGAACCAGTAGCAGCTCTTTCTACTTTGGCAAAACCAATGTAGCTAAAAACGATTGTAGCTCCTTCTTTTACTTTTATTTTGTAAGCACCGTCAATATCGGTAGAAACACCGTTATTAGTTCCTTTTTCGACGATGTTAACTCCTGGAAGCGCTGCTCCCGAATTGTCTTTTACTACTCCAGAAATTTCTTTTTGTGCAAAAAGAAAACTGACGTTTAGCAGTAAAAATAATAGTGTGATTTTTTTCATAAATAATTTAATTTGGTTTTTGTTTGGTTTAATTTCGGTTGCAAGATAGTGAATTTTTAACATATATTTAAGGAATCATTAGGATTTGCTATAAAATATGTGTTATTCTTTTTATATTAATAATAATTTATGGCACTGATAATTTGTTGTACACTTTATTGGTAGATGTGTAAAAGTCTAAAATAAATTTTGCAATTACATTAATCTGTGGATTATGCTGTCTACGATTTATTATATATTATATTTGCACACTTTTTAAAATTAAATATTAAACTTGTAGCGATTAAACGTTATATGCAAAAGATACTATCATGAAAGCAGGAATTGTAGGATTACCGAACGTTGGGAAATCAACATTATTTAATTGTTTGTCAAATGCAAAAGCGCAAAGCGCAAATTTTCCTTTTTGTACTATTGAGCCTAATATAGGTGTCGTTAATGTACCAGATACTAGAATTGAGAAACTGGAAGAACTAGTTAAACCGGAACGCGTACAAATGGCAACAGTTGATATTGTTGACATTGCAGGTTTGGTAAAAGGAGCTAGTAAAGGCGAAGGTTTAGGGAATCAATTTCTAGGTAACATTAGAGAGTGTAATGCTATTATCCACGTACTTCGTTGTTTTGATAATGATAATATTGTTCACGTTGACGGGAATGTTAACCCAATTAGGGATAAAGAAACTATTGACATTGAGTTGCAATTGAAAGATCTTGAGAATGTTGAAAAACGTCTAGAGAAAGTAAATCGTGCTGCCAAAACTGGAAATAAAGAAGCGCAAACTGAAAAAGCACTTTTAGACCGAATCAGAGAGACGTTGCTTCAAGCAAAATCAGCAAGAACGGTAACGCCTCAAAACAATGATGAAGAAGTTTTAATGGAAGGTTTTCAATTGATTACGGCAAAACCAGTTTTGTATGTTTGTAATGTAGATGAAAATTCAGCAGTTAGCGGAAATAAATATGTGGATCAAGTTCGCGAGTTGGTAAAAGACGAGGATGCAGAGGTTATTATTCTTTCTGTAGGAGCAGAGGCTGATATTACAGAATTGGAAAGTTATGAAGAGCGTCAAGTTTTTCTTGAAGATATGGGATTAACTGAGCCAGGTGCTTCAGTTTTGATTAGAGCTGCTTATAAATTATTAAAGCAACAGACTTATTTTACAGCAGGTATAAAAGAGGTTAGAGCTTGGACGATAGATGTTGGGTCAACTGCGCCACAGGCAGCAGGAGTGATTCATACTGATTTCGAAAAAGGATTTATTCGTGCCGAAGTAATTTCATATGAGGACTTCGTTCATTACGGTTCAGAAGCAAAATGTAAAGAAGCAGGAAAATTTAAAGTAGAAGGAAAAGAATATATCGTTAAGGATGGAGATGTAATGCATTTTAGATTTAACGTATAGGGAATATACTTATGAATAATGACAAGCTGCTGAAGAAATTCAGCAGCTTTTTTTATTTCTCAAAGTTTTGAATTGAGTAACCTTATGATTTAAGGTTCGATGTTGAATAGGTAGCCTTGTTTTTTAAATTTTGTGGTCCGATTTTTAATTGTAGCGAATTCCTAGAAACTTTTCGTCTTTTAAATAATTAGCTATTAGAAGTTTATTTGAAGGTTGCTTTTTAAAACTTACAATTTTATTCTATTTAGGTATTTATCAAAACTATTTGACTGCTCAAACATTAACAGCCCGTTTCAATATCAATAGCCCAATTACAGCGGATAACGCAGAGGCTATAAGAATACTTAATTTAGCTCCGTTTAATACTTCACCATCAAAAGCTGCACCTGCAACAACAATTGACATAGTAAAACCAACACCAGCTAAACATGCCGCTCCAGTCAATTGCAGCCAACTAATTTCATTTGATAAAGTGGCTAATTTAAATTTAGATGCTAACCAACAGAAGCCTATGACCCCAAGAGGTTTTCCAATACACAAACCTATTATGATACCAAAATTAACTGGGGTAAGCACATTAAAGTATACTCCGACTAATACTATTCCAGTATTGAAAAAAGCAAATAAGGGTAATATCATATAATTAACCCCTTCTTCTAAAGTATGTTCTAATTGTTCTCCAGGTCCAGTCAACCTATTAATAGCTTTAGATATCGATTGTAAAGAACTGTGTCGAATACTTTCTTGACTATTGTCTGAATCTTTGATATTTACTATTTCTTGTTTAAAAATCACGGTAGCTTGAGTTGCAATACCAACTAAGTTTCCTTTTCTCCTAGATGGAATTAATATCGCAGTAATAACACCAGCAAGGGTTGCATGTAGTCCACTTTGATAAATGAAGAACCAAAGAAAAACACCCAAAACGATGTAAATGGTTTTAGAATAAACTTTAGAATAGTTAAGCAATGCCATTATTGCAACAATAACAAGTGCGACAATAAATGCATTGATGTGAAAGCCGTGGCCATAAAACAATGCAATTACAAGAATAGCACCTAAGTCATCAGAAACTGCCAATGCAGAGATAAAAGCCTTTAACGCCCCTGGCACTTTACTTCCTAGCAAAGCCATCAATCCCAATACGAAGGCAATATCAGTGGCCATTGGAACTCCCCAGCCATGAGCGCCATCTTCTTTATAATTGATAAAAAAATACAATAATGCTGGAATTATCATACCTCCAATGGCTCCAATAACTGGCATAGTCGCCTTTTTTCTAGTCGACAATTCTCCAAAAATTATTTCTCTTTTGATTTCTAATCCAATTAACAAAAAGAAAATTGCCATCAATCCATCATTAATCCACGTTTCTAGTGGCAAAAGGAAATTTGAGTCACCTGCCGAAAGACCTAAGTTGAAATGACGCAAATATTCGTATTCTTCACTAAAACCTACATTAGCAAAAATTAGAGCGGCTATCGCAGCAATTAATAGCATTAGCGCAGCAGATGCTCCCCATTTTACAAAACTTTCCATGGCTTGTACAACAGGTCTGTTTTTGATGTATTCAATATATTCTATTAGCGCTTGTTCATCCCAGGCTCCATTGTATAAGGTACCGTTAACAGTAATTGCTGGTACTAACTTTATTTCATTCTGTTTAGCTAGATTTATATTGTTTTTTAATTCTCTAGTTATTTCACGCGAATTATAATCTTCTTTGAATTTTTTAATATCAATACCTAGACTTTCAGCCATATTATATATAGCATCTGGGGTATAATGACCTTCATGATCCAATAATAATTGGTCCATTTCGTGAAGTTTACCATATGATTTAGCAGTCAACGCTGCCTTTGTTGTTAGCTGAAATTCGGGGTTATCAACGTTATTAGAAAAATATTCAAATTTTACTTTAATAGTATCGCCGTAATGCTTGACAACATTGTTTAGGATATGGCGACCATTGCGAGCAATTTTCTTTGTGTAGTCTATAAAGACAACTAGTTCTATTTTGATTTCTTTGTTCATCAATGATTTTTTAAAAGAATTAAGTTATCATAGTATAATATTGATTATTGAGACGTTTGTATGAAGGTATTGGAGATGAAATGTGTTAAGTAGCTAATGTTATGTTATCCGTTTTTGTAACTAATTTACTATTCAGTTCTTGTATTATTTCTGTGCTTTGTAAAAAATTAACCATTAAAACAACCCTAATCTATAGCCTTTTAAATACTTCAAATGATTATTTTAAAAAAGCTCTTTTAGATATTTTAAATCCGATTTAGCAGTATCAATGATTTCTGCAGTTTTACCATTCAACATCATTTTACCCATTGATTGTGCAAACCCTTTTACTTGGTCAAAATTTAGAGAAGGGGGCATAGCCAAGGCATTAGGATCAGTAAAAATGTTGATAATCGCTGGGCCTTTATGATTCAATCCATTAATAAGTGCTAATTCTACATCCTTGGATTCCTTAGCTTCCCATGCTTTGATGTTCATTGCTTCCGCTAATTTTACAAAATCAGGATTAACCATATCAGTTTGCCAATCGATATAACCTTCCACCCGCATTTCAAGCTTTACCATGCCTAAAGAGCGATTGTTAAAAATAATAATTTTAACAGGAATTTGATATTGTTTAATAGTCATCAAATCGCCCAAAAGCATCGAAATTCCACCATCCCCACAAAAAGCAATCACTTGTCGGTCGGGATGCGAGAGTCCCGCTCCTATAGCCATTGGCATAGCATTAGCCATAGATCCATGATTGAACGATCCTGTCAAATAGCGATTTCTACCTGCTTTTAGATAACGCGCAGCCCAAACAGCACTCATTCCAGTATCAACAGTAAATATAGCATCGTCATTGGCTAATTTATCTATTAAATATGCTACATATTCTGGGTGAATGTTTTTTTCAGCTCCCTTTTCGTTCACATAACTATCATATATCACTTCAATATCTTGATGTAATGAACGCATTTTGTCCAGAAAATCAGTGGAAGTTTTTATTTCAACCAGTGGCATCAACTCTTTCAATGTTGATTTTATGTCGCCACAATAGCCTAAATCTACTTTAGCTCGACGCCCTAATCTTTCGGGTTTGATATCTATTTGAATAATTTTGCATTTTTCGGGAAGGAATTCACTATAAGGGAAATCGGTTCCCAACATCAAAAGGACATCGGCTTGATGCATAGCTTCAAAACCCGATTTGTTGCCCAAAAGTCCATTTAATCCCACAGCATAGGGATTTTCTTTACGTTCGAAAAATATTTTCCCTCTAAAACTATAGCCTAAAGGTGATTTAAGTATTTCTGCGAGTTGCATTACTTCCTCTACTGCATAACGACATCCATGTCCGCAAAACAAAACTACCTTTTCATTTTCATTGATAACGTTTGCCAATTCCAAAAGATGTTTCTTATTGGGAGTTATTCTTGGTTGGGTATAAAAATTATGATTAGCTGTAGGTACTGATTCTAGTTCGGCTGAAGCCACATCTCCTGGAAGTCCAAGAACAGCAACCCCCTTCATGCTTATGGCGTGCTGAATAGCGGTTTGCAAACCATTGATGGCTTGTTTGGGAGTACTCGCTTGAAATACATATTTAGAACAATCTTGAAATAAGGATTCGGGTCTTGTTTCTTGAAAGTTGTCTAGTCCCATTTTGTGTGTGTGAATCGTTGAGGCTATAGCAATAACAGGGTTTCCGGCTTTGTTAGCATCATATAGTCCATTGATCAAATGAATGTGTCCTGGACCACTGCTTCCCATGCAACACCCAATGCCGTTTAACTCGGCTTCCATTGAGGCGGCATAAGCTCCAGCTTCTTCATGTCTTACATGAATCCATTGGAGTCTGCCATCTCTTCGTACGGCATCATTTACAGGATTAAGACTGTCTCCAGTTACAGCATAAACTCTTTTTACACCAGCTTCTACTAGCATTTCTACAATTTGATCTGATACATTTTTTGACATAAGTCGATTGGTTTTGAAATTAGATTTATTGTTATTAAAAATGGGTTACAAGAATAAGGCATAGTGACAATTCCTCCTAAATCCTATCTGTTTTATCTAAAATAGAAAATGCAAACACCCTGTTTTTAAATAGTGATAGCAGTACCATTTCTAATGTTTGAAAGCTGATAATAAAAGGCAACATCGAAACTATTCCTCTTCTGTAAGTAGTCTTTACCAACAATTGGGTTACAGCTTCGGAAGAACTCGGATTTCGCCCCGTAATTAATAGGACGTCTTGTTTTGCATTAAATTCCCAATCTGCTCCTTTAGAGTAATGTGCTCCCTGTTTGGTGAGTTCACCTTCTAATAAAAAAAGGAGCACCTTTGTTAATTGCACAACTTCTTCTTCAGTATTTGAAAAGCCCGTCAAGTGCTTTCCTTTTACTAAAGGTTCGCCATTTATTGCTTTTACATTGACTAAGGCTGCAGGCGCATGGAATACAAAAAAAAATAGTTTTTGATGATTATAAAATGTTTCTATTAATTGAATGGAGTCTTTACCCGTAGCCAAACCCCATAATGGACCATGACCACCAAGATAAAAAACAGCCTCATAATCGGTTTCTTTTATATTGCTAATTTTCTGCCAATGTGCTACCATATCAATTAAGATATTGTCTTTGTAAAATCGTTTTTTTTCTACTTTTTTGGTCCTCATTCAACTATTCTATTCTTAAAAGATGAAAAAAAAATATTTCTTCATCTTTTTTCAAAAAAATAATAATTAAAATGGATTTATTATTTTTTATTTTGATTCACTAGTTTAACAATTAACCAAATAATAAACCCGAGAACAACAAGGCTGATAATCCAACCATAACCATATCCCATGCCCCAACCATTATTCATACCATTATTCATACCGTCCATCATAATATAAGTCTTTAAATTAATAAATTAAATCTTTAGAATTCTTGCTACAAAGAGGCAATAGCGCGTTCGAGTTTTTCTTTAATTTCAGTTGCTATCTCGACCAAACCCTGGTTTTCTATAGCCATCATCGAAGCAATCGGATCGACTGCCGCAACTTCAATTTCATCGTTTTCCAATTCCTGAACGATAACGCTACAAGGAAGCATAGTTCCAATTTTATCTTCCTGCTGTATTGCTTTGTAGGCATAAGCAGGATTGCAGGCACCAAGTACTTTGTATTTCCGGAAATCGACATCCAGTTTTTCTTTCAGTTTCTCCTGAAGGTTAATTTCGGTGAGTATTCCAAACCCTTCTTTTTTTAAAGATTCAGTTACAAGATGAACAGCCTGCTCAAAATTGGTGTTGATTTTTTTACTGATGTAATATTTCATAATTTTCTATTTAGTTTTATAATTCGATTCGTTCCTGTTATTCATATTCTTCACAGCTGTATGTATATTATGTTTGTGTAACTAATCTTTCAACCCATACAGGAAATCATTGGGAGTCGTTTTTTAACGTGTCTATCATACTAATCATCTGTTCGGGTTTGGCATGATGTCAATAAAGTAACCAGCGGAAAAAGCAAGCTCATTTGGTGAAATTTATTTATGATTTGAATTTTTAATAATGAATATTTCAATTATCATTTATGATTTATTTCTGTTAATTATTAAGTACCTAAAGAAAGATTAAATATTACCTTGGATCCATCAGGTGCAATCGCAAAGATTTGTATAATTCCTCTTTGAGCAGACAAAAAGGCTAGATCAATATCTTTAGAACTATTGATAGGTTTACCATTTATGTAGGCAATAATAGTTCCGATGGGAATTCCATTATGGTCAAAAAAACCACCTTTGCGAACATTTGTTACTACTACTCCTGAATTAATATTGAAATATTGTTTCTGCTGATCGGTAAGGGGAGCAAAACTGACACCAAGCTTATCATAAATTTGACCAAGTGATTCATTACTACTAGATATTGTCTTTAATGGTGCTTCCTTTTTTAAAGTTGCAGAAACAGTCTTGCTTTTTCCGTTACGCAAATAGGTTAATTTAATTACATCTTCAGGTCGATGTCTAGCAATCCTTTCCGAAAACTCTGTAGATGAAGCTAGTTGTGTTCCATCTATACTTTGTATAATATCGCCTTCTTTAAGACCGGCTTCAGCTGCTGCGCTTTTGTTCATTACATTGGTTATATAGACACCATTTACTGTTCCAAGGGCAATACCCTGTTGCTTAAAATAGCGTTCTTCAACTGAAGGTGAAGGAAATGCAACTCCCAATACTCCTCGATTTACAGAACCATATTGTTTAAGATCATCCAGAATTTTCTTGGCCAAGTTTACAGGTATGGCAAATGCATATCCAGCATAGCTACCCGTTTGAGAAGCAATCGCGCTATTAATACCTATCAGTTCTCCATTTGTATTTATAAGTGCACCTCCACTATTTCCGGGATTAATTGCAGCATCAGTTTGAATAAAAGATTCAATTGCCGTATTCCCAGTCGTACCTGGATTACCTTGAGAATTTTTACTCCCAGAACGGTTAATTATTCCGATGCTTCTTGCCTTAGCACTTATAATCCCCGCAGTAACGGTTGTATTTAGCGAGAAAGGATAACCAATAGCCAGTACCCATTCACCAATTTGTACATTATCTGAATTTCCTAATTTTACGGTTGGAAGTCCTTCTGCTTTTATTTTTAAAAGCGCTAGATCGGTATTCGGGTCACGACCTATTAATTCAGCCGAAAATTCACGCTTATCAGGTAATATGATTTTAATTTCTGAAGCATTTTCTATAACATGATTGTTTGTTGCTATATATCCGTCTTGGGAAAGTATTACACCTGAACCTGAAGCCATTGCAGGAATATTGCTTCTGGATTGCGTGCCATAGGGTTGTCTAAAATTAGAATTATCTGTTGCCGATTCTAAGAGGGTTTTAATATGAACCACTGCAGGCATTGCTGCTTTTGATGCGGCTACAAAATCTCCAATTCCGTTTGATTTATTCCCCATTTTGGTATTGCCAGCTGAATATGTTGTCACAATACCATCACTAGAAACAAAATCAGGTGATTTTTTCTTCTCTGAACAACTGGTGCTAAAGATTTGAATGATTGAAAACAGAACTATAATTATTAATTTATTTTTCATAAAGTAATTTTTAATATTAATCTTATTAATGCAAAACGCCATGACTTTAAAAAAACACCACCTTTTCATGTGTATTGATGTTATTTTCCAATTCTAGAAAATGTTCTTGACGGGGTATTATTCTTGGTTATGTATAGCAATTTTTATTAAGTGACTGTACTGTTTCTATTCCGGTACTAGCTACTTACCTTGGAAGTGCTAAAGCAGCGACACCTTTTTTCACAATAGGATGTTGAATAGCAATTTATATTCATTTTAGGACTTGACTATTAATGCCTTACGTGAATACATTGTGATCTACGATCCATAACTATAGAAACATTTACAGGGTTTAAACTATTACCAGCAATTTCGTAAATGCGTTTCAAACCTGCTTCTACTAATATTTTCACTAACTAATCTGACACGTTTTTCGACATTATTTTTCTAATTTTTGAATTATATTATAATTTGTACACTAATAACTAGAGTACTCAAAGTAATTTATTTTGGCTCATATTTTTCTATTACAGGTTTGCCGGAAATATAATCTTTGCCATAAAACAGAACATATTCGAAACCTAAATTGATGCCGAAAATTCCATTTTTAAGTTGTAGGAACATCTTGTCTAGATACATTTTATGCTTATTTACGGTAACATAAATTCTAGCTCCTTCACTTTGATCATAATTGAGATAAAAAAATATTTTTTTTCCAGAAGCAAGTCGTAATTTGAATAAGTTAGGTTTTGAATCTAATAAAATCATTCCATAGGCTAATTTTTTTTGTAACCTTGACAAGGGCCTTTTTATACCGTTTTTAGTATAAACTATTCGGTATGCACTAATAGGTTGAGACGAATCAATAATTCCTGCTTTTATATTTGCATCATAGACGTAAGTATTATGGTTATCACTATGTTGAATGTAAAATAAACGGGTTGGTGTTTTGGCTGGTTCTGGGTAGTCGTTTTGTGAATATCCTGAAAAGAGGCAAATAAACATCAGTAAAAAAGAAATAATAATTTTCATATTGATTGTTGTTTTATTTCTTGTAAATAGTGGCCTATTTTAAGATGTTGCTGCATTTTTACGCCAATTAACTTTTTTATACTATTCTACAAATCAGTTGCTAGTGACTCTAGTTTTAGCGATCTTTTTTGACCTTAACTCTGTTAAAAAATGCTAGTTTAAAGTTACTATTAGGTCATATCAAGTAGGGGAGTTACAGCGTCCATTATCAAGCTAGTACTAGTATATATGTCGACCTATTAGTATCTAATATGAATTCATTTTAATCTATCATCCCGTCGTAAATCATCATTTATAGGATTTAAACAATCGCTAGTAATTGGTTAAATACGTTTTTGGACAGGATCTTTTATTTATTGTTGTTATTCTAATTGACTACAAGCTCCCGCCTATGAAAATTGCATCTCACAGGACATTGTAAATTAAAGGTTTGCGTAGTTTTTCACTATTTGATCAATTCCCTTTGCCAATTGGAAATCCTTTTTTGTGATTCCATCAGCATCATGAGTGTTAAGATCAATAGTAACTTTGTTATATACATTTTTCCAATTTGGATGATGATCACTCTTTTCAGCTATAATTGCAACGGCTGTCATAAAAGAAAATGCTTCAACAAAATCCTTAAAAATAATTTCTCTATGAATGAATTTGCCTTCTACAACCCACAAAACATCAATTTCTTTCATTCTATCCTGAATCTCTTGTTTACTTAAATTTGTCATTTTTGTTATATTTTTATTTTTAAACTATTATTATTACTTGTACTCAGTCGCAAATTCATCTTTTGTGTTGCGGACTTTTTTCATATCTACTAAGTGACAAGTTTATTTTTGCTGTTTTCTAACCATAGCAGTAAGCTTTTAATTTTCAGATTCTTTTAATAAACTAATAATGATTTTTCTCGTGGTACCGTTTGTAACGGCTACTACTTTTTTTTTGTTAGTGATATTTTCTTTGTTTATAAAAAAAAACAGTAATCTGGTCCATCGTGTTAAATAGTTTAAGACATGTTTATAATTACTTTCCCTTTGGCTCTGCCAGTAGCCAGATATAAATAAGCATCGATTCCATCTTCGAAGGCATAAATCAAATCGACTATAGGCTTAATATCCCCATCTTCAACCATTCTGCTGATAGTATTTAACTGCTTAGCATCAGGCTGCATCCAGGTTAGTTTATAAACAGCAGATTTTTTTTCAATCAGTGTTGCTAATTTTTCGGTCAACTTATAATCTTTCATTCCCATTTGCTTTGCTGTTTCTTCGTCAGGTGGACCTACTATCGTAGTCACTTTTCCACCTTCTTTAATGATTTCAAAAGCATCAAAGGTGTAGTCATTCCCTAAAGTGTCAAAAACAATATCCAAATTATTTGCAACCTCTTTATAATCTTCAGTTTTATAATCAATTACTCGGTCAGCACCCAAAGCTTTGACCCAGTCTACATTTTTGCTGCTGGTAGTCGTATATACGATAGCTCCTTTAGCTTTGGCATACTGAATTGCAAAGCTACCTACACCACCAGACCCTGCATGAATAAGAATTCTATCGTTCTCTTTAATGCCAACACCCTCCAAGGCTTGTATTGCTGTAAGTCCTGTTAATGGCAATCCGGCTGCTTCTTCGAAAGAACTATTTTTGGGTTTTTTAGCAACTAGATCACTATTGATACTTACAAATTCTGCTACTGTACCCATTTGTTCTTGTGGCACTCTGGAATATACTTCATCTCCTATTTCGAAATTGTTTACATCTGCACCTTTCTCAACCACCACACCGCTTACGTCAAAACCTATTGTACTCGGTAAGTTTAAAGAAATCATATCTTTCAGTTTACTTTCCACCATTTTGTAATCAATGGGATTTAACGAAGCTGCTTTAACTTCAACTAAAATATCATTTGGTTTTAAAGAAGGTTTTTCGATCTCATTGATGGATATACTGTCTTTAATTTCACCATATTTTACTATTTGTAGTGCTTTCATATCAATTATATTTTATTGTTAATTATCTTTTATTATCTAGCTTTTTAGTTTTCTAAAAAACTATCGATTAGCTAACTTAGCATCTTTATTTAGCTAGGTATTGACACCATTTTCCGAAATATAAACGGTACTGTTTATCTAATCTTTATCTTTTCAATTACATCTAATAATGTTTTTTTTTATTTTGTGGAATCTGGCTATGATTGCTAGGCGTCTGATGACAAGGGATCCAAGCTATGAGAACCGGTTGAAAGAAAAACCTGATTAATCGTGCCTTATTGGAATCTGAAGTACCAAAAGCATCTTTTCTATCGAGATATTAACCAATATTTTCAGAAAAAAATAAAACAAAAAATAGCGCCAGTAGGAGACGAAATATGTTTTGAATTACTGTCGTTTTTATGTTTTTTTCGTGATTTATTGCTATCGGATGCGTTTGTATCCTGCACAATATAAATTTAAAGAATTTTTTTATAACGTTAAATTCGAGAAAAGAACAAGCAAATCGTTAAAGCAGTTTGAACAAATTTTACAGATTATTTCTCAAAAACTACTGTATCACTTTTCGCTCCTAATTGGGTAAGTGCTTCTGAAATGGCTGTTACAAATTGTGGTGGACCACAAACATAGAAGTGCTGTTTAAAGTTGTCTATTTTTTCTTTTAGAAAAGTATAGTCAATCCTACCATTTTCGTACCCCTCTTTTTTTTCATCGGTGAGCGTGTTGATGAAATTCTTACCGAGCATTTCATTAAATTCTTTTTTCAAAATTATATCTTTTTCGGTTTTATTGGTAAAAATTAGTTTGTTGTTAGCTATTTTGTTATCCGCTTGTAACTGCCGCAGAATTGCAATGAATGGTGTAACACCTGCACCACCAGCAATGAATACTCCTTCCCCTTTATATTCAATTGCGCCCCAAACATCACGGATGATAAGTTCGTCACCGTGCTTTAATTTCCCTAATTCTTTTGTAACTCCGTTGTGACTATCATAAATTTTAATTGTAAATTCTAGATGCTTATTATCATTTAAACTTGTAAATGTAAAAGGTCGCTTTTCATTTTTAAGTGCAGGAGTATTTATGGACACTTCAGTTGCCTGTCCCGGTATGAATTTGAAACCTTCTGGCTTTTGAATTGTAAATCGCTTGACATCATGCGTTACTGGTTCCACTGAAATTATTTTTACAATATGATTTTCCATGGCGTTTGTTTATTAGGGATTAGTAGTATACTCAAGATTTAGGTCTTCCTTTCAATCGAATATCTATTCTTTTTTTCTTAATGGTTAGTCGCTTCATTACATCCATTAAGGTTGCTTCTTTTGTCTTCTTATAAATTTTGTTGATTGCTAATACAAGTCGTTTTGCTTCTCTTGAAGCTGTCACTCTGTCACTATTAGACATATTACTCATTTTGGCTTTTTCAAATACTTCTGCTTCTTGTAAAATTTCCATAATTATTATTTTAATTTTCGTAGTAGTCATTGAGCGAATGCTCATAGGAATCATTTATCGGTTGCGAAGAATCATATTCGGGACTATTTTTTACTTCTTCCTTTGAGTGATTAATAGTAACTGTCTGTTCCTGCCATTTCACATTTTTAATCCAACGTGGGGATATAATCACTTTTTTTCCCGAAAACCAGTTGCCGGTTTCCACAATAAGAAAATGGATTTTCCAGCTTACATCATCAATTATAAAATCTTCGACTTCGCCTATGTCGCCGTCCGTTGCATTAATATCATACCCAGTAACTTCTTGTGTACTTCGTAGATGCGGTTTGTCATTAGAATGCTTTTCCGTTTTCCTTTGTGTCATTTCCTTTTCTGTTTCTCTTACTTCAACTAAAGGATACCCCCACATGCCTAAGCCCATGTGTCCATACATTCTGTTTCCGTAATAGCCGGGCCAAGAGTAGTATCCACGAATCAAATCTTCCTGTTGTTCTGAAACAGGTTTGTCTGTTTCAATATAGGGACTGTTTTTTATTTTTTCCTGCGTAAGATTTACAGATAGTGTTTTTGATTCGCAATCCAGTTTTTGAAATGCTTCGGGCGAAATCAAAACTTTTTTTTCGGAAAGCCATCCTCCCGTTTTTACCACTATATACCGTATTGTTGAGGTCTGATCATCAAAATAGAACTCTTCTACTTTTCCAATTTCACCATCAGTTCCTTTAATGGTGTAGCCTAATAAACTGTTTATACTTCGTTTCATATTATTATTTTATATTGCTTTAATTATTTGGTTCATTACTACGATTAAGCAGGTTTTGTCCGAATATTAATTCAAATTATTAATAAAAAACCCATGACTTTAACTAATCCTATAGCCTGTTTCTTAGGGATTAGTTGTGGTAGCATCTTGAGCCAAACTTATTTCACCTGATCTTTTTTCTAAATCTTTATCTAATAGGTATAGTGCATCACCGTTTGCTTTTTCACCGCCTACAATTTTAATTTTATCCAGTAAAAGGCTTGCAAGGTTTTCTTCTTCAATTTGTTCTTTCACGAACCATTGTAAGAAATTCCATGTAGCCCAATCTTCTTCATCGAGTGCCATTTTTACCACTTTATAAATGGATTTTGTATTATCCACTTCATGCTCAAATACTTTTTCAAAACAATTATTTACACTGACGGGATCGGTTGTAGGTGCAGGAATAGCAGTAACTATGGCTTTTGCACCTCTGTTTAATATGTATTCCAGTATTTTCATCATATGGTTTCGTTCCTCTGCTGCATGACGGAAAAGAAAATTTGAGATGCCGCTGAATCCATTATTATCTGCCCATGCACCATATGATAGGTATATTTGGGAGGCATGTGCTTCTTTAGTCATTTGCTCATTTAATGCGGTTGTAATCTTATCTGAAAGTCTATTCGTTTTCATATTAATTTTTTTAATAATTTGGTTTTTCTAAGTAATACTTAGGAGAACTGAAATATTCTTCAATTTTTAATCGATTTCTAGTTTCTATTCATTTTCTTATTAAGATTTTTTTGAACCTTTATTGTACTGAGTTTCTCATTCTCTGATTTTTGTATTATTTATTATAATTAGTATCATATTATTAAAATAAATCGATAGTAATTATTATGAATGCTATGAAGCAAACAACTATTACAGTTGCAAGAATATAGACGGTTTTTTTTGTCAATTTATCTTTTTTTAAAATATAGTTTCGCGTTTTATCCTTCTCTTCTTTTACAAATTTAAAATCTTCTTCTCCTTGTTTCATTGGTTCGTGTTTTTAATTAGTATAATTTGACTTTTTAGTTTAAAGTTGTAAGCTTATTTTGAAAAAAACTTCTAATAATTTGTTACCTATTTTTCAAAAAGGGGTCACTTGATTCTATGACAAATAACTATTTTACTGAATTGTCACTTTGTACAAATAAGCAAAGGTCTCTGAGTTTGTATTTGTCTTCATCCAAAACGTTTTCAGCGGTATCTCTATGGCCTGTAGCGATTAAAGAGGGCTTTATGGCTTGTAACAGCTAATGGTTGCATCCCTTTTAGGCGCGCTTCTAGTACACTTCTTCTATCGTTTTTACTATATTGATAGCTGCTTTTACCTCTGAATTTTAATCTAGTTATATGTTCGCTGAACCTATTGAAAGCATCTTTTATTACAGCTTTCAAAGTTTCTCTCATTTCTTCACTTCCTGATATATTATAATCTGTATTTAGTAAGATTTTCATTTCTAGTATTTTTTAGTTGTTTGAAATATCATTATTTGCTTGATTTTTAATAACGAAACAGACCAGCAACCCCTGTTTTCGTAGGCATTTTTTCATGTGGAATAATCATCACTTTCCCGCCCATTTTTGTTACCAGTTCGCCCAAGTCATCCAGTAAATCATCCACTTCAGGATTAGTTAAATCGCCTTTTTCAATACTACCTGCGTCGTTTATTATCATGCCCGGAATTTGGAGTTCGGCTTCAATCAATAGGGTATCTACTTTGCCTGCTGCTGCTGCCGTAGCTACTTCACTTATATTATCACTTCCTGTACCTTGTGATTTTGCTTGGTGGTAGTCATCACAAATTTTGTTAATGATGTTATTATAATAGGGCTCCATAACTCCCCAGGCATCTTTCACCAACTCATCGAGTTGTATAGACTTTGGATTTACATTTATTCCGTTTGGAAGTAATGAAAGATTGTTGCTTACCTTATGAAATAGATGCTGATGCTCTGGTAATGCAGCCAGTATAAGTGGCAAACCGGAAGTACTGGAATAGTTATCATTAATCGTTTTTGCGACAAAGCGAAAAAACTTTTCGGTATCGATATCCGCTTCATCTGATTTTCCACCTTGGCCGTGATGCATGTCGCTGGTTTGATTCCCTACACCACCATAAGACGCAACAGTGGTATGCTTATCGGTTAAATCATAACCCAATGCTTCATTTATATTTTTTGGAATGTCTGAGAGAAGCTCCAGTTCTGTGAGCGAATGCCTATTTCCTTCATAAATTTGATAATCATGTAGGTTTAAACCTAACACATTGTAACGCTCCACCGACTGTAAATATCTGCGTAGCGGTTTTGTATGAAAGCTATTAGCAACAACGGTTAATTCTTCTATTGATACCGGTAAGCTTATGGTTTTGAACGTATCAACTGTACCAAGTACAGCCAATCCCTCTAACGTATGTCTCCAAAATTCTTTATTATTTTCAAGCGCTACAAATGGCTCCAGCAGTGTTGTAACTTCTGACTCTGAATGTTTTTGGAGTAGGGATTGTTTTAGCTTTTTTAAAAGGTTTTTAAATAGTATCGGATCCCCAAGATTATCAGGGTGAGTACGGTGCGTTGGCATATATAGTGATATGCAGGTTTCTTCATTGACACTTAATAATTCTGGCATCATGTCTTTAGTAAGTAAATTCATATATTTTTGATTTATTAGTTGTTAAATAATTATTTACATTGTTTTATTTTCATGAGGTTAATTTATTTTCTTTGAGGATAGAGAGAAAAATATACAAACTATCTAAATTATAGTTACAACCTATTTAGCAGCAATGGAGTTGCATTTTTAATATTAGGTTACTAAATTGAATGCTGCTCTCGTATGACTATTGACTATAACTTGTTAGTAAGTCTGATATATTGGGACCGTTCCAGACGGATAGTAGTAGATGGGTCTGACAAATGGCATTTTATTATCCTTATCAAATACAACGATTATTCTAATTGGTAATATGCTGATTTTGTGAAGTTAGTAATGTATCAAAAACAGATTTTAATGTGCTCTATATTAGCTTTTTTTAAAATGGATCATTTAATCCACTTACACGAATCAGTTTTTTATTTACAAACTCCTGAATTCCTAATTCTGATAGTTCCCGACCGAAGCCTGAATTCTTTGTTCCGCCAAAAGGAAGATCTGCTTGTGTCCAAGTGGGGTGATTGATGAAGACCATTCCAGTATCAATTTGATTGGCAATTCTTCTTCCGCGTTCAATGTCCTGTGTAAACACAGAACCTCCAAGGCCATAATCGGAATCATTGGCCAAATCAATGGCAGCTTGTTCGTCTTTCACCACATAGAAGGAGGCTACGGGTCCAAATAATTCCTCATGATAAGCAGCAATACCAGGCTTCAAATCGGTAAGTATGGTGGGTTCCATAAAGGCACCTTCACGATCTGCACGTTTACCACCCAGTAAGACTTTTGCACCTTCATCAATGGCACGTTTTACCTGATCGGCTAAATGAACTGCTGCTGCTTCACTACTTAAAGGGCCTAAGTTGGTAGCGGGATCCATTGGATCACCCACTTTCATTTTTGATAACTTATCCTTAAACTTTTGAATAAATTCGTCGGCTATTGCTTCCACTGCAATGAACCGTTTGGAGGCTACACAACATTGACCGTTGTTATTCATCCTGCCTACAACAGCCCACTCAACTGTTTTTTCCATGTCGGCATCTTCCAGTATTATGAACACATCATTACCACCTAACTCCAGTACCACCTTTTTCAAATGTTTTCCGGCTTCCATGGCAATACTTGCACCAGCTTCTTCACTACCTGTTAAGGAAACCCCTTTTATTCTTTTATCAGAAACCAATGCTGATGCATTTTTGCCAGAAATAAATAAATTGGTATACAATCCTTCAGGAGCTTTTGCTTCTTCGAATAGTTTTTCAATAGCTGCAGCACATTGAGGAACTATGGAGGCATGCTTAAGCAGTATAGTATTTCCCACCATAATGTTGGGAGCTGCAAAGCGAGCTACTTGATAATAAGGGAAATTCCAAGGCATCACACCTAGCAATACACCAATTGGGCTATTTCGAATTATTGCTTCTCCATATTCAGGGTCAAGCACTTTATCTGCAAGAAAACCTTCTGCGTTATCGGCATAGTAATCTAATATATCAGCACTCAAGTCTATTTCTCCTTCTGCTTCGGACAGGAGTTTACCCATTTCTAAGGTGATAGTTTTGGCAAGCTCCGGTTTCTTGCTTCGCATGAGTTTAGCGACCTTATGTAGCAAATCAGCCCGTTGCTGGTAGCTCGTTTCTTTCCAGTTGGCATAAGCTAGATGGGCTTTCGCCACTTTAGCATCAACTGTTTTCTCTGTCATTTCTTCGAATGACTTCACTGTCTTGTTTGTGTTTGGATTAACTGTTTGTATGGACATATTGACTCGTATTTAATTACATAGTCTGCGGAAATACTCCACAACCGTTTTGAAATCATTTCCAAAAGAATACATCAATTTGATTGCTCTAAATGGATACGCTACAATTTTCATGTATGACTTTCATGCGATTTTAGTGAAGGTACAACATTAACCTGGTAATGCTGTAACACAATGAGGATGAATAGTTACATAATTCCCACAAAGAGAAAATTGGGGGTGGAAATAATTATTACGACCTAGGGTTATTTGTGAAAATGGTTTATGCTTTTTATATTTCTAGCAATCTGTTTGTGAGTGGAGATTCTCTTCACTTGATGCGAAAGTTTGGTATTTACAAGTTTATTTTCTAATCCAGTTTCAATAATAAAAAAATAGTAGCAAATAGAGTCAAATTGTATTCCATTAACTTTCTTGCTATTCCTTGTCTAAAAAAAACAGGTCTACAGACCTACTATATACAAGATTTTCTTAGAAGCTGTTGCAAGATGAGGACCTTTTGGATGTAAAATGGATAGTAATAAAATGGTAAATTATATAGCCAATAGAACTTAGTTAGGAATAGATTTGAGTAATTTTACAAAAAAGGGATAGAACAATACCCCTTATCAAATCAATTTTATGCAAACTAAGAATTCAGATATACAAATTAAGCAAGAACTCGTAAACAGTATCGTACATGGTTTTGGAATTATTTTTGGTATTGTAAGTATTCCTATCCTAATAGCATTTGCCATTAAAAGTGATAACACTTCTGGTATTATTGGTGCCGCTATATATGGCTTTTGTTTTTTACAACTTTTTACTTTTTCTACACTTTACCACGGAATCCAGCATGCTCAGGCAAAACGCACACTTGAAATTCTTGATCACATCAGTATTTATTTCTTGATAGCGGGTACTTACACTCCGTTTTTACTTATGTATATGCCTAATTCTTTTGGTATAACGTTGCTATCGGTTTTGTGGGGTCTTACAGCATTGGGAATCATTTATAAGATTTTTTTTATAGGAAAATGGGAGATTTTTTCTACGATAATTTACATAGGAATGGGTTTGATTATGGTTGTTGGTGGACGTACTTTCTTTGAAAGTATTCCCTCCAATATCCTCACAATGATTCTAATTGGAGCCGCACTTTACCTTATGGGTGTTGTTTTTTACTTATGGAAGAAATATCGTTACAACCATGCTGTCTGGCATTTCTTTGTGCTCGCAGCTGCTGTTTGTCATTACGTAGCTATTTTATTGGCAGTAGCGTCCAATTGATTAAAAAATGAATTGGGTTTGTCAGAAAGCAAAAGAGGAACCTTAATGGAGGCAATGAAGAGGTTAACTGTAAAGAAAAAACAATTGATATTCGATTAAAAGGAAGTTCGAACTCCCGGAATAGGATAAACCAAATAATAGAAAGTCTCCGTTTAAGTAATAACTACTTAATAATTAATACGTTTTTTTTTGATCTTTATGTATTTCAATTTTTCAAATAGGAGGAACGCTGAATATATTGAAGACAACAAAAAATAAGATATTGATAAGTACTAAATTCAGTTTTTGAGTAAGTGCTGTAGTAGTACTGAAAATCACGGTGGGAGTTATTGACTAAAACCCAATAAAATTGCTACTGGTCCTCTACAATAGCCGAACGATAACGTTCCGTTGCCTTTTGCAGGTTTTCTGAAAGGGATTTTAACCAGCTCATGTGATTGGCAAGCAAATAAGCTTCCTGGAGACCATGAAGGGTTTCGGTATCTAATTCGGTGTGGCCTAATCTGATATTTTTATCTCGCAAATTTGATAATTGCTGGTATTTACCCAACAACTTTTCCTCTGCATCTTCAGCAGTTTCTTTAGCGACTTTTTTCTTTACTTGAGTATCGTCCAAACTATCGAATGATATCTGTAGGGTATTGGAGATTTTTTTTATGAGTACATTAAATTCTATAGAAGCAGGAGTGGTTTGATGATTACTGATAAAATTACCGATGGATGCGATGGCAGAAACCATTGTCTGGTTAAGCGTCACAATTTCATAAATCAGTTCAAATTCTTTCTGTTTCGATTTTGGGTCTTGGGTCAATCGCTGGAAGGCAGCATTTAAATTACTGATAGCAAGAAAGGCTTCTTTCCTTGCCAAACTATAGGAGAGTTTGTGTTTAGAAGGATGTTGATACAACTCTTGTGTTGCTAAAAGATATTCTTTGTTCATTTTTAAAGCGTTCAGAAGTACCTGTTTTAGATTATTGGCTTCCCAACTTGGCAAAAGTATATAATTGGCAACGACAGCGATAGTGGCTCCAATGATAGTGTCGATGACGCGGTATTGAATCACTTCAAAGGCATCAGGATTGATTAAGGAATACACAAAGATGATACTAATGGTGATCAATGCGGCGGCAAACTTATAATTCTGCTGAATCAATGCAAATGCGAATACCAATGAAACAAATGCCAATACCGCATAAACTACTACATTTTGAGTAAGCAGCACAATACCAACAGCAATAGCCGCACCAATGAGTGTGCCGATGATACGATCTTTCGACCGCTCTTTGGTTAGACCATAGCTAGGTCGCATAATAACAATGACGGTCAGCAAAATCCAATAGGTGTTTTGGATGTCAAAAAGAAAGCCTAATAGATAGGCAAATACTATCGCAATGGCAAGGCGCAATGAATGTCTAAACATGGTGGAATCCAAACTGAAATTTTGAACAAGGACATTCAGTCTGTATTCCTGGAGCGTTAAAAATTGACTCGAATCTTGTCTTTTTAAGGATACTTTGGAAGCCTCTTTGACATTGGCCATTACACGTCTGATAACTCTGATTTCTTGTAGCAGTTGCTCTTGGTAATCGTATAGATTTTTCAATACTAAAGCACCTTCACGCGCTTCAGGTAATTTGACGGTATCGACGTAATTCTTGATAGATTCGTTGGCTTCTGCTAATGCACTTAATAAAATATCTTTATTTGGTATTTTATCATTTTGAATCAATAATTCAGACAAACGGATGAGGTGGTTGCCCATGATTTTACTCAGGTTTTTCGAAGCTTTTAGAAATTCTTTATGCTCGCCAAAAATGGCGTCGATCATTTTATAATCCAAATGTTTCGCTTCTATCAATTCGAAGATATTAATAGAAGAGAGTAAGATTAATAGTTGCTTTTCTTCATAATGCGAACGTCCGGAACGTTTACGTGCGGTAAGCAGTGTTTCTCGGAGTGTTTCCTGCTTTTCGTTGATTTGATGTTGCAGGACGAAGCTTTGTTTAAGGTGTTCGTCGCGCTTTGTTTTCTTTGTTAATAATTTGGCTCGTATTTTTAGGTATTCACCAATAAGGAGAAGTGTATCTGACAATAGCTGATTCTGATCTTTTATAGGCGCAAGTTTTTGAAAAATATAGGATACGACTAAATACCAAAGACCTCCAACTCCCATTAAGGCAACTTGAACTAAAATATCATACGCTGTTTCTTTTTGAATGGCAGTTGCTATTACCATTGCCAACAAGCCAGAAAAGGACACTAAAGACGCTCTAAAACCATATACAGAAAGCAGCGACACAGCAAACGTAATAATTGCAAGTGCCACCAATAAAAGGGGTAGGAAAGGTTTTGAAAATAGGATTATAGCTGTAATAACCATTGTTAATCCAATACTGACTAAAATGGCATTAACCTTACGTTTGATACTTCCCGGAATGTCGCCTGGCGCATTTAAAAAAGCACCGATAACAACAGCTGGAGCATATTCAAAATACCCTAAAAGATAAAGCACTGCAAGGGGTACAGCAATCCCAAATCCAATACGAATTCCTCGGTCAAAGCTGGAGCTCTTTAAAAATAATTCTAATTGTTTGAGTTTTTCTTTCAAGCGGGTTTATAATTTAATTCTAAAGGTAGAATAATTGAGCTCAAGTATTGTCTCGTTAGCTCATTTTAGTTGGTACATTTAAAAGAATCGCATAATGTGAAATAGTTGTATAAAGCCTTTTGGAAGTAGACTGATTTCCCACATTATTGCCAATTTCCAGCTGGGCTCGGTCCTCTCTTTTGACGGAGTTCGCTTGGCTCGTTGTAATTATCTTTAAGCACTTTAATTAAACCTATCATCCATCAAACAATAAAAAAAAGCTAAATAGGAATCTTTATATTTTTGCTAACATAATGGGGCTTGTTTTTCTTTAATACTACTTATAATTCCTCATCAAGGCTACTCTTGATCTTCTGGTAAAGGTGAAATCATAATGTGCGCTTTATGTGTTCCGGAATTCATAATCCAAGGATGATTTGAAGCCATTGGGACTTCTGGTAAACCAGTAGATTTTGATGTAGCCCAAGGCATATATACCACATAGCGAAGTCGCGCACCTTCAACTTTTGAGGCTGCAGCGTCATACACTGTCTTTGCCCCGTAGTAGATTTGTAAAGTCAAACCAGGAGTTATTTTAAGTTTACCTGATTTCATCTCTGCTTCACGGATAGCAAAGACTTCTTGTTCTGTCTTTCCTTCTGCCCTTAAGGCTCTTCCTCTCGCCATAAAGGGTTCGAGGTCTTTATGATAACATGCGGCACTAAATCCAGCCTGATTGGGATTATCTGCAAGAATAATAAATTCATTATCTCCTTCTTTAAGAGTCACAAATTCACCTGCCATATTATATCCAATAACTTTACATTTGGATCTGTTTTCTTTGGGAGCAGCCATTAATGCTGTTGCAATTAAAGCTTCATCAGTATCAATATTCTTTAATTGTTTATTGATATCATTTGATGTACTTTTTGTTCCAGATTCCATCGCAGAGGATTCCTGTGTTGCCGTTTTTGTTTTGTCTGATGAATTACAAGAAATCAAAATTCCTGCAAAAACAAATGCTGTAATAATATGTTTCATGATTTATTAATTTTTGCGTGTTTTAATAATGAAGTACAACCGTAGGTATATTTTTTGCTACGCGTTTAAGCAACTAATTTAGTAAATAAATTACAGATGGTAAATTCTAGCGTCGCGACACTTCAGTATTCGCAAGTAGCTGAGGACTAGCAATAAATTATATACTGTGTTAGCTTTAGTTTCATAGGTATTTAATTGTCATACTTTATGGTTCTTATTGCTTTTTTAGATAAATTGATAAAAGGCTATTTAGATTTCCTAAATAGCCTTTTACTTCTTTTTTATTTACTCCTTTTTCCATTGTGGATAGGAAGTTATTCGTTATTTCGGTCATCTCCTGGTCTTGGTGATTTGAATACGTCCATTCCTTCTTTTCTATGCTCCACCACTTGTTCCTTGATAAATTGACGGAACTCACTGTTGCTCTGACCATCCTGTTTCGAGAATTCAGCTACTGTTGTGGTTAATCCTCTTGACTTGGTATTCAAATATGTTGTACTCATATGTAAGTGTTTTAATTATTAATCTGCAGTTTACAACTTAAATACGGGGACTTTATTAATACTGTCTTAAAGTCAATAGATTAACTTTAACACTTTCATGCCTTGTTAAGGTTTTTCTTAAAAAAAACCACTGCTTCAAAGGGATTAAAGATGGCAAAATAGATACCTATAACATTAATATTGTTGTTATAAATACTTCTCTTAGGTAAAATCTTTTTTTATTAAGGTTTTGGCTGAGTTTATGGTTGTCTTTGGATGTTATGGTTGTGGGAATCACAAAGTTTATAAAAGACAGCGTTTTTAGGGTGTTAAAATTCCAATTTTAGCGGTTCCTGTAGTCCCATTATTAAAACGAGTTGAGCGTTCTCATCTTCGGTTGGCAAAATTTTCTATACCAATGGCACTACTAAAATTGAAGTCACTACTTAAGCCTAAAGTTAGTGGCGTATTTATCAGTATTAGACTCGGCTGAAATTTTTAATTTTAAGGGTTTGCTGTAACATTTAATTACTTTGTCGTTTTAATATATAACTGTTTAGAATTTATACAGGATTGGCGAATAATACAGTTAGCGGTTGTCGGATTAGCGTGGTGTGTGCATTGCAATCGCAAGTTTTTTGTATGAATGATGACGGGATACAAAAGGGTTATTTAGATGTCTAATGGTATTTCTTTTATCACCTATTTTTTTCAATAAATTTATATAGGACTATTAGAATCCATAGAAGTAATCCTTTGCATCTTATAAAAGAGGCATAGGATAGTAGTGGTAATCGTTGTGATTCATTCAGTTATTATTCTTTTAACTACGAATTTAAAGTGCAGGCCATTTTTCCGTTTTTTTTATAAGTAATTTTATGAAATTACTCGAATACCTATATGAGGGAACTGATTCACAAACGATTTTATGTGTTCAAGCAAAATATTGAGGATGCTCTTATGATTTACAAACAGCACTTTGATAAATCCTTTACTGTCATTTTAGGTAGGATGGCATAAACTTAAACAAGCACTAAAAATTACTAGTGCATAATGATCAATAAGGAGGATACGTTTAGCAACATTGTCTATTGCTAAATTGTATTTCAAAGAATTTATGCTAATCCTAGCACTATGAGTCTTAAATGTTCATAGTGCATTTTTTCTTTTTATATAAATTAAAGTTTTTACCTAGTAAAACTCTCGCTAGAAAGTTTGCTAATTCTTTTCAATCGAGTGCTCTATTTCCTATATGTGTTCACCTTATTTTATCTTTCATGATTTTGTATCCTTCCAAGAATGGTCTCTAGGGATGTTTTTACTTTATCTATGGCACCTGACACAGCATTTTTGGCAGTATCGGCGTCACAGCTAACCGCTATTGGATCTCTGCCTTCTATTCTAGCTTCCAGTATACATTGTATATCATTAGGTCCTTCTTTTTTTCCATTTTCGTCTGATAAATGCACTTCTATTCGGGTAATATGCGATTGGAATCGGTTTAGCTTTTCGGCGATCAAGGACGTAAAATAGTCTTCTTGATTTTCGTCACCAGAGATTGTTTTGTCTGTGTTGAATTGAATTTTCATAATTGTTTTATTTTATATGTTATTCTTTGTATTAGTCTAAATCATTATGGTTGTCTCCGCCGATACTGTAATAATTGTTTTCTTCGTCTTCGCTTCCCACATTTTCTTGCTGGTCGTCTAGCTCTGATCCCGGAACATCTAAATCAGCACCCGTTTTCACAGATTTAAAGTCCTTTTCGTTCCAAGTTCCTTCCTTTTCGTTTGGCGCTTTCTTTTTTGTAATATCTTCTGGATTCAAATCCTTTTCTTCCTTTAATTGCTGATAAATATCTTCAGAAGGCGGATAGATTTGTAAGTCTGCATATTCAGGTGTTTTAGGAATTTCTTTGATCTCCGTTTCACTATGCGTTTTTGCATATTTATTGAGAAGATCTTCTAAAGAATTATAGTACTCTTCAAGGCTTTTGATGGTTACTTCCTCACTCTCCGAATTGTTCTCGGGCATTTCAATAATAAATTTTGATAATTCTGGATATTCTTGTTTAATTGTAGTAGTAATCTTTATGATGTTTTGTTCTAATTGCATTTTAGTTTTCATTTTCATTTTCTTTTATGATTATACTCATACAAGCTACGTAAATTTAGAATGTTTTAAAGCTCTGCTTTACTTCAAGCAAGCGGTCGATAAATTTCTTTACTTGTTATAGACTATGGTTCTTTACCATTATTTTAAAGGTACAAAACTTTGGATAGAGAATGTTATACAATTATTTTTAATATTATATAATTCTCGGTTTATGATATCCTTTTTGAGTCGGCTTGGGCTTCTTTAAGCAGTTTTGGTAGAAAGAAAGAATTCCAAACTGCTATGATTACTATTTTGCATACTTGGGGCCAAGATATGATCCTGTATCGGTGCATTGCACTTTACCTGGCCGTGGCGTATCTGCCTGCAAGGAAGGGACAAGAATGGCAATTGGACAAACTGATGCCCGCCAATATAAAGGCGGCCTAAATATAAATTCGGAATCATATGATATACTATAAATGGAGTAGGACTGATTTGAAAGGCCTTATTTCACCTATTATAGACATCTTCACATCTACTCACTAATAAAGATAGCACTTACTACGGTGCTGTTATATTCTCAGCTAGGAAAGCTCTTAAACTAAACCTTTTTCAAGAGCTAGTAGGTAGTTTTACAACAAGTTTAAGTTGGCACTAGTGGTTTTTCGCCTTAAAATTTGCTTTTTAAGTAGTCAAATGAAAATGATACTCGATTTTCTTAGATGATAATTAATTCTATGTAAAATTATTAGTGCTGCAGCGAAACGATGCTAAAAGAAGATTTCACGATGTCTTACAGCAACGATTTCTATAATGCGTCTCACCATGTCTCTTTTTTAATTTAGTAGCAAATATCAACTAATATGGGTCTATTGGTGTTATTGATTGCTTTCTGCAGTTCTATAATAATTATGTGAACTAAATGTGGGGTAGAAGTAAAAACAAAAAACCCTAAATAACTGTTTAACAGTCATTAGGGTTTTTATTCCGCGGAGAAAGAGGGATTTGTATTCCTCTTTTTATGCTAGTGTTTACGATGTCTCGCAAACTATTTTAAAACAAGGGTCTCGATTTTACTCCTACGATTTATAGGTAAAAAATCATGTAAACTTATCACTGTAAATGTATTGATAATTAAAGGTTTATCAAAGTAAAAAAAGTCCTTTCATTGTTTAAACTTTGAACTAATTGAGTACTATTATTGAACTCGAATCGGTTCAAAATTTAGTTGCCTAAAACATAAAATCTATCCAATTATTAAAGGTTCAACCTGTTCAATTTTAAGGCTCGTAAATTGGCAAAATTCTTCAATAGAGACAAGCTCATCTTCTAGTTTATTTAACCTTATCCTCATTTTTTGAAGTAGTCTTATGCTTTGACGATAACTCTTACCAGTTATACGTTGTATGTCCTTAGGGTAGATACATAATCTATTGTTTTTGGCTCTCATACTCTATCTATGACTTTGATTGGGCTTTGCCTAATCTGGAACCTCTGTGGTTCAAGTTCTGGCACGCCATAAAAATAGTAAATAATTCCTTTGGTTCAGAAGCGGAAATCTATTCCTGGTATCGTTGGTTGTAAATAGGTTTTTAAGTCATTTTCTGCCATTTGTGTCACAAAGTGACATATGGGATATGGGAGTCTTTTTTATGTGATTTAATTGACTAAAATTTGTTTCATAATCAATCGAAAAGTGTTGCAACAGGAAGATGATTGTGAGAATTTGAAACATTTATTAATTTAAAATTTTAGGAATTATGGCAAGACAGAACGGCATAATTAAATTGAAAGGTACTATCGGGGATATTACTTTTTACAAAACCAAAGACGGGCATTTGGCACGTGAAAAAGGAGGCATCGATGCGAAAAGAATTGCAACTGATCCTGCGTTCCAGCGAACCCGTGAAAATGGAGCTGAGTTTGGGAGAGCTGGTAAAGCCGGTAAAACGCTAAGAACAGCTTTGAGAACTTTGCTTATTAATTCTGCTGATAGTAGAATGGTGAGCCGATTAACCCAGTCTATGGTCAAAGTGATTCAAGCGGATTTAGTGAACGACAGAGGGTTGCGTAATGTAATTGATGGAGAAGCGGAATTGCTTGTGGGTTTTGATTTCAACATCACGGGGAAATTAGGGACGACTTTGTTTGTTCCTTTTGTAGGAACTATTGATCGAGCTGCAGGTGAAATTTCGGTGGCCGTGGATCATTTTGTTCCTGCAAATATGATTGCTGCTCCAGGTGGGACTACTCATTATAAAATCATTTCTGCGGGAGCCGAAATTAATTTTGAGGAGGAAACTTTTGTTGTTTCCAGTTCTGAAACGGCCATCCAGTCATGGGATTCTACTCCAGTAGTTGCAATCAATCAGTTGAATATGGTGACACCAAACAGTGTAAGCCCTTTATTTTTGGCTTTGGGAGTGGAGTTTTATCAGGAAGTAAATGGTAGAATGTATCCATTGAAAAATGGGGCTTACAATCCATTGGCATTGGTAAAAGTAAGCGGTCTGTAAGATGGTTTTGGTATTAAATAGAACCTATTTTCCCGAGGGAACACAAGGAGCTTTAGAATGGAACGGCACTTTAGTTTGTTATGCCATCGAGTTGCCCTGGTTGCAAAACCAAAGGCGCATTTCTTGTATTCCCGAAGGAGAATACGTTTTACAGAAGCGGTTTAGCCCAAAATTCAAATGGCATATTCATTTAAAAAATGTTCCAGGACGAGATTTTATATTAATCCATCCTGCCAATGACGCCAAAAAAGAACTGTTGGGCTGTATCGCTCCCGTAACCAAACATACTGGAAAAGGGAAGGGCAGTGCCTCCCGAATAGCATTACAAAAGCTTACGACATTGGTTTATGCTGCTATGGGACACAATGAAGTAGTGAAAATAAAGATCCAATCTAATCCTTCGACTCCGCTCAGGAGACAAGGCTGAAATAAAAGAGATAAATTATGAATGTAGTAGAAAGAACAAAATTGCCCACTCCGAAGTTTTTCAGAGTATTGCGAAGTATTGGTTTGGCATTGTTGGGCCTAAGTGGAAGTGTGATTGCGGCACCAGTAGTTTTGCCAACAGTTGTAGTTAGTGTTGCGGGATATTTGGCAGTTGCTGGAGGAGTTCTTTCTGCAGTGAGTCAAATGACAGTTGATGATGATGCGAAAGCAGAGAATGAACTCATAAATAGAATGAGAAAAGACAATCAAAATTCACCACGTGATGGAATCAAATAACACCCTGCAAATTGGAACAGCATCTGGAACTTTGTTGAGTGTTGTACCCAATATTGTTTCTGAGGATATTGTAAAAACAGTTATCTTGGCAATTGTAGGAGCTATTATTAGTTTTATCGTTTCGCTCCTTTTAAAAGGATTGACAAAATCAAAAAAGAAGTAATTCGGTTTTGGCTTGGTAACCTTTTCGGGATTATTTAAAGCCTGATCTCAAGATCAGGCTTTTTTATTTTAAGTGACAATTTGCCTTTGTCTCTAAAATTATGGTAAAAAATAAATCTTATTTTTTTTTAAAACTAGAAAGAAAATCCGACCCTGTCACTTCTTTAAAAAGCAGCCCGCTTATTTCAACATCCAGATATGCGTTGCTCTGTACATTAATCAACATTTGCTTGAAAGGAATCGACTATTAATATTTTGGTTTTTCGGAAGTCATTTTTTATATCATACTGTTTTTAATAAAATAATTACAAAATCAATAACAATTTCAAAGGCTTAAATTAATGTATACTTGCTAACTTACAAAACGTAAATTAATAAGTGACCGTCATAGTGAAAAACTGGTCTTTTAATTAGTTTTTGAGCAGAAGGTAAAAAAACTGAAAAGGCTTAAGTGGTTCTGTTTTATATGATGTCATTACTCAAAATTGATGTTACTGGTGCATTCTTGATATAGAAAAATTCTAAAATTTTAAAGACTAGCCCAGATCTTTAAAATTTTAGAATTAAATGGAGGAAACGGGTCTTTAGTCAACATTAATACGAGCAAGAAACTCTTTATTGATGGGTTTTACCTGAAAGGAAACGACGTTTTTATCTCTCCGGGCACGGGCGATGTCATTATCATCGATAGTTGATGAAATAATGTATACCTTGCAATAGTCTTTTAAAGTAAGTGGCAGTTTATCGTAGGCTTCCAAAAATTCAAAACCCGACATAAGCGGCATGTATATATCTATAAAAATGATCTGTGGTAAAACAGAAATATTTTCCTGATTGTCCTGCAAATATTTCAGCGCTTCTTTTGCATCTGAATACTCCAAGACTTTTTTTCCAAAATAGTTTTTAGAAATCAAGCGGGAGGTGATGTACAGATCTACGGTATTGTCATCAATGATCATTACGGTTTCAAATTTCGGTTGTTGGTCTGTTATCATGGTTTTAAATTTTTTAGTGTAATAATAAAAGAGGTTCCAGTTCCTTCCTCTGACTGGATTTCAATGGAACCCTGCAATATTTCAACGGTATCCTTTACGATATATAAGCCAATACCGGAACCATCTGTTTTACCCGACAGGCGAAAAAACATCTCAAATATTTTTTGGTGGTACGCTGGTGCAATACCAATTCCGTTATCGGATATGGTCAGTACCAATTTTTCGGGATCTGACTGACCGGTTATTTTTATATACCCCCCGGATTCTTCTTTCTTATGGTATTTTATTGCATTAGAAATCAGATTAACCAATATAGTATTAAAACGCAGGCTGTCGGAATAAAAAGGGTTATGTTCCCTGATATCAATTTCAAAATGAATTTCTTTCGCTTCTTTCATACTGTGAAGTGAGTCCACAATATCAATAATAGTTTTTTGTAATGGAATTTTGTCTACTTCCAGACCGGTACGATTGTTTCGAGAATAGCTTAGAATATTTTTAATGAATTCATCCAGTCGGTTTATGCTGATCCGAATCATCGTTACATGTTCAAGTGTGTCCGTTTCCTTGCTTTCTTCTTCAATAAAAGAAATTAGCCCGAGAATGGAGGTAAGTGGGGAACGTAAATCGTGCGATACGCTATAGACGAAACGATCGAGTTCGGTATTTGTTTTAATAAGTTCTATATTTCGTTTTTCAAGATTCAGCTCTGCTTTTTTGCTGGCGGTAATGTCAAATCGGGAGGCAAGGTATTGAAAAGGATTTCCATGTTCATCTAGAAAGGGTGTAATGGTAGTATCTACCCAATAAAATGTTCCGTCTTTTGCCTTGTTTTTAAGTTCGCCTTTCCAGATTTTTCCGCTAGATATGGTTTCCCAGAGCTTGCGGATATAGGCGGCAGAATGATATCCTGAACTGATGATGCGGTGGTCCTGACCTATTAGTTCATCCTTACTGTATTTTGAGATTTTACAAAAGTTGTCGTTTGCATGAAGGATTCTTCCTTTTCGATCTGTAATCCCAATGATGGATGTTTCATCCAAAGCATATTTATAATCGGCTAATTCTTTGTTCCGTTTTTTAAGATTCAGTTCTGTCTTCCTGCGATCTGTGATGTCGTTTGAAAGGATAAAGCGTGCCGGAACTCCTTCATAGATGATTTCATGTGCAATGATTTCAACTGGAATGACGGTTCCGTTTTTCTTTTTATGATTCCATATTCCTCTATTAAAATTTGATGCGTTAATTCCTGAAAGATCACTTAATTTTTTAAAATCATCTTTATCTTTTTCTGGCCTTATGTCCAAAGCAGTCATCGAAAGGAATTCTTCGCGACTGAACCCATATTGCAGGATTGTCATTTTATTTACATCTAGGAATTTAAAAGTAACTATATCAATAACCCACATAGGCATGGGGTTATTGTCAAAGAGATACCTGTATTTTTTTTCCTTTTCCTTGAGGGTTTGTTGTGCTTTTTTAATTTCTGTAATATCAGTAACCATAGCCAGGCTTCCTTTATAAATACCAGTTTCATCAAACAGCGGATTGGCAACAACATTAGTCCAGATTTCCTTTCCGGACTTGGAAATATATTTAAAATGTCTTTGATCTGGCTGACCTTCTTTTTTCCTCTTCATTAATTTAGTCGCAATCTTCTTCCCCTCTTGATCCATAAAAGAATAAATATCCTTTCCCATCATTTCTTCCTGCGCATACTCAAGAATTTCACACATTTTATTATTAACAAAGGTGGTTTGGTGATTCTGATCTATCAGCCATATCCCTTCCTGAGCGGTTTCTACGATTTGACGGTATTTCTTTTCACTTTCCACAACTGCTTGCTGTGCTTTTTTCTGTTCGCTGATATCACGTATAAAGATGAGAAAAGTGCCGTCGTTCAGCATTTTTGCGGATAAGTCCACTTCAATTAAACTACCATTTTTTCTTTTAATTCTTCTTTCACCCCTGAGGGTCTTCCCCTCTTTTAATAAATAAATTTTTAAAGGGTTTGCCTTAAGGTCTTCTTCTAAAAAAAAGTCATCTAGAGAAAGCTGTAGAATTTCTGTTTTCGAATACCCTAATTTCTCGCATGCGTAGCGATTTACTTCAATAATATTCATTGACGAATCAATGAAACAAATGGCATCTCCTGCTTGTTCTATTAGGGAAGTATAACGCAACACGCTTTCCTCAATTTTTTGTCGAGAGAGTACTTGTTCCGTGACATCATTGGCAAAGAAAAGAATGCCATCAATATCACCATCATCGTCTCTATGCGCCTGATAGATAAAATTAAGATAGGTGTCTACCAGTTTTCCATTGCCATGAAAATCAAATTTTACCAGCATTTCATTGGCTGAAAAAGTTTCGCCAGTTTTATACACGGTGTCTAAAAATTTAAAAATTCCCTGTGCTTCGAGTTCTGGCAATATTTCTTTTACGGTTTTGCCAATGATATCCTTTTTTTTGTCAATCAGTTGTAAATATAAATCATTGGCCAATTCATAGACATGGTTGGGTCCCTTTAAAATACCCATACAGGAAGGAGCCTGGGTATACAAATCATAAAACCGCTTTCTTTCGAACTCAAAAGCTTTTTCTAATTTCTTTTTCTCGGTTGCATTCTTGGCTAAACTATAAAATAATTGGTCCTTCTCATCCCATTTGGAGGACCATAGCACGGGTACTATACTACCGTCTTTATGTACATATCGGTTTTCAAATATGGTAACAGGCTCACCACTTCTGATGATGGCAGCGGCATTTATAGTTTTTTCAGCATCTTCATGAAACACAAAATCCATATATTTTTTGCCAATCAGTTCATGGGATTTATATCCCCAAATGTATTCTGAAGCAGCGTTTACACTAACAAATCGTCCTTCTTCATCAAAGCAACAAATCACGTCCAATGACGAATCCAATATATTGTTGAGATCATTCAATGTCCGCTGTAACGCATTAGTTGTTATAGAAAGTTTTTGTTCCGCCATTTTGCGTTCAGATATATCATGATGTTCAATCAATACCATAGTTTCAAAGCTTTCAAACTTATTTACCTTCATGTAAAACCATCTTTCTGTTTCGGGAGAAGGACAAGGGTATTCTAAATAAAATTCATTTGTGAAGCCGTTAAGTACGTCTTTTATTCCTTTCAATGCTTTAAATGAAACGTCTTCTGTATTCTTACTATCACATACATCAAAATAGTTCGCTCCTTCACCAAATTTATCGGTAGAATTCCCGCCATTATTTTGCGCAAATGTATTCCATGACTTGTTTACTTTAAGAATGGTTCCTTCTGAATTTATAACAGCGATGTGAGAAGCTAATGAATCAAGGATTCCTCTGCTGAATGCTTCACTTGCTTTCAAAGACTGCTCTGCCTGTTTCTGTTCCGTTAAATCTTTAATTGTCATAGAAGTTTTTTCTTGTCCATAAGGATCTGTATACACTATAGAGGTGACTTCTCCGGGAAACTTACTGCCGTCTTTCCTTTTTAAGGTAAGTTCTCCCTTTGCCCGTCCCGTGTGATCACGCTCATCTAATAGTATTTGTAATCGTGGGTCTTTACCATCTACAATATCTAGTCTTGTTGAGCTACAAATTTCATCCTGTGTCATTTTAAAAATTTCACAGGCCGCTGCATTGGCCATAAGAATCTGTCCGTCAGTTACTGTCAGAAGAATAGCGTCCATACTACTCTCGATTAAAGACTTATAGTTCGATTCATTTTGGGCTAATTCTTCTGTCCTTTTTACTTCAGATTGTTTCAGTAATTTATTTAATTTTGCCAGCTCAGCTTCATGAAGTGTCCGTTTCATTTTATCTATTAAAGAGAATAATCGTTTTTTGAGTATAAAAGTGGTTAGTCCGTTTTTCATAAAAGCATCGGTGTTTTCTTTGTCAATGGATTCAGAAATAAAAATAAAGGGTATTTCTGGTACTAGATTTTCTCTTATTTTTAAAGCGGTAAGACCATCAAAAGTAGGGAAAGTATAATTAAAGAGTATGATGTCAGGCTGGAATATAGGAAGCGCTTTTTCATACTCTTTTTTAGTTCCCACCGTATGTGCAGTATAATTAACATCACCTTTTTTCAACTCGTTTTGAATCAATTCTATATCGTTGGTATCATGTTCAATAATTAATATTTTAGTTTTCATCAGTGTCATCAGTCTTTATATTAATTTGATGGAGATAGCATATAAGGCATTTTTAAGGTGCGATTTTTAATTTTCTACTCTTTAAGTTTTATAAATTTGTTAAAATTCTCTTGTCTTCTTTTGGCTACAGTTAAAGTAATTCCATTTGAAAGTTCACAAAAATAGCCGTCTTTTTTAGAAATTTTTGAAATATGGCGGATGTTTATAATGTACGAATGATGGATTCTGAAAAAATAATTAGGATCCAGTAACGCACTGTATTCTCCTAAATTTTTACTGGACATGATTTTTTTACCATTTATAAGGAGAAAATTAGTGTATTTCCCATCGGCCTGACAAAAAACAATTTCCGACATAGGGATCAAAACAATTTTATCTAATGAGGAAATTGCCAAGAATTCATTGGGTCGATTAAAAGAATTCAAAGTGTTAATGTCATTAATTTTTTGATTTTGATAAGAACGCTCCATTTCCCTTATTTTGATTACTTTGTAAACAGCTAAGATGATGGCATTAAAATCTATTGGTTTTAATATAAAATCAATAGCATTGTGTTTGAATGCTTTGACGGCATAATTCTCATTTGCAGAGATAAATACCAGTTTTGGGAAACTAAATTCTAATTGTTCGAGCATTTCAAAAAAAGTATCCTCTTTAAATATAATATCTAAGAAAATGACATCTGGTTTTGTCAACTTTATTATGTCAATTCCGTCAATTCCGGATATTGCGTCACCAATTATTTTTATAATCATAAAGTTTTCTTCTTCAAATTTTTTTAAAATCGTTAAAGTATCTTTTTCTTCGGTTATGATTATCGCATTAATAGGCGTCATAGGCTGTAATTTGTTGTTAAAGGTTCTAATGTTAAATTAAAAACATAAATGAAATAATTTATATTATTATTCAATGGTTTATGTAAATGAAAGTGAGAAATTTTAATCTTTTAAGGTAAGATATTGATTTACCATTGACTATTTATATTAGTATTGTTTAGAACAAAAGTAATAGTCGTACTGTATTTAAGAATAAGTGATCTGAAAACTATTATCGTTGTATTGATATTGAACTCAAATCGGCGGAAAATTTTCGATAATTGCTACTTCATTTATAAACTGATTCTATTGTTGAGATAGGCTAGTAGGCGATCATTAATTATTGATTGGGCATGACTTTTTGAAATTTATCAGATAGAATCCGTTTTTATAAATGGAAAGATGAGGCTCCATGACATTTGTATCGCTTTTAATACTCGTTATTTTGGATTTGTGTTATATCTTTAATTTTTTTTGGTTTTCTTTATTTTCTTATACTCTGTCAAGTATTGTGCCATTTACTTTGGATCAGTTACATTAATGTGATTGATTGTTAGTCTTATGAGTGTTTTTGGTAAAGTGTTTGCCTTTTTAAAAATGAAACCAAATGCTGTATCACTGTGTTTAACAGTGAGATTTTATTTAAATTTATTTAGTATTTGTTATTTTTTGTCGAAGTATAAATTTCAATAGCATTGCCGCCTCTTCGTACGCCTCATTATCAAGACTGAATTTTAAGAAAGCGTTATCCGAAACCATCTGTAATTTATCTAATTGAATCTGGTCCAGTGATGCGCTGTAATTTCCTTTACGTAAGCCTAGAAAACTAAAGCGGCCGTTGGGTTTACTAAGTAGGGCGGTAATAAATTGATCATTTTCATCATAAATGTTTATCGTAATTCCACCAAGTTCATAAAACGTACCATTCATCCCCAGGTAAACCGCGCCAGTGGTTTCCTGCATATTTATTCGCTTCCCATTATAGAAAGAGACAATATAAGTATCTTTGAACCCGAGATTTTGGAGTTCTTTTTTTATTTTTCGAATGCCATCGAGACTTTTTGATTCTCCCCAAGTGTATTTGTATAGCCCTTCATGTTGATACCTTTGGATTCCTTTCATAGCTTTAAACAATGTATTGGATAAAGACAATCTCGATTGCGAAGCGATCAACTGCACCTTGAAAACCAGTCCTTTTTGCGAAGAGCCTTCATTTTGGTCGGTTTTCTGAGGCTGTTGGTCCTTTGCTTCAAGTATAAATTTTAAATGGGCATCAACAGCTTCATAATCCCTGGCAATACTGAATTTTTGGGCTTTTGTCGTTAAGATCATTTGTGCTTTATCTAATTGGCCTGCATCTAATTTAGCGGTGTAAGCCCCGGGTTTTAAGCCCAAAAAGATAAACGTTCCATCGGCCTCCGAGAGGGTGGAGGTAATCAAGGTTTCATCGACATCATAAATACGGATGCTTATGCCGGCCATACCGAGCGATTTTTTACTTTTATACAATACTACGCCGCTGATTTTACCGGAGTTTATTCTTTCATCATTATAAAAAGGCACTACAAAAGCAGTTGAAAATCCCTGGGAACGCAGCGTGTTTTTAATATAGTTTGCAGCTGATATCGATCTGCTGGCGCCCATTGTATATTTATACAATCCCTTATGTTGGTACTCGTGAACGTCTTTTAAACCTTTGAAAATCGGATCAGTTAATGCCACTTTCTTTTTTGAAGCCAGAAGTTGGTTTTTGAATATTAATCCTTCTTCCTGACTGTCTCCATACTGTTCCTGCGTATTTAAATCAAAAGCGGAAGTATCTGCGTTGGATTGATCCGACTGTAATTTTTGAAAAGCAGCTTCCAACAAATCAGCTGCATTCTTTTTATTGATTGCTTCTGCTTCTTGATTACTTGTCCTCTTATTGTGATAGAAAGGAACCACAAAAGTCCCGTAGAATCCTTGTGAACGTAGTTTGTTTTTAATTTCGTTCGCTTTCTTCAGCGATTTACTAATACTCATAGTGTATTTATACCATTTTTTATGAATGTATTCTTTAATGCCTTTCACACCTTTAAATATTGGATCAGTTAAAGCCAATTTTTTTTTTGAAGCCAAAATCTGGGTCTTGAATATTAATCCTTCCTCTGAGGTATTTGTATTCTGTTTTGCCACAGTTGCCTTTGTAAGAGGAACGTCAGGGACGGTAATTTCGGCTTGTAATTCTTTAGTAATTGTTGCTAGGGGAATGGCCTTGTTTTTTTTACGAATTCCTTCGGCTTCTTTGTTACCTATCCTTTTATTGTCATTAAAAGGGACTACAAATGCATCCGATAATCCTAGGGAACGCATCTTATTTTTATTTTTGTTTGCTTCTTCTATCGATTTACTAATCCCCACAATATATTTATACAATCCATTATGCATGTATTCTTTAACGTTCTTCAAACCTTTGAAAAACGAATCAGATAAAGCCACTTTCTTTTTTGAAGCCAAAATCTGAGTCGTAAAAATTAGCCCATCTTCGGGACTGCTTTCATATTGTTCTTCTGTAATTGCATCGGCAAGGGCAGTGTCGGAATTGGAGGTCTCCAGATGTGATTTTTGAGAAGCGGCTGCCAATTGAATAGCGGCATTCTTTTTATCAATTGCTACAGCTTCTTGGCTGCTTATCCTTTTGTCATGATAAAAAGTCACTACAAAAGCATCGTGATACCCTTCCGAACGCAACTTGTTTTTAATTTTGTTGGCTTCAGTGCGTGAGCTACTAGAGCCCCAAGTATATTTGTAATCACCATGATGTTTATATTCAACTATTTCTTTTTTGTTTTTGAACCAAGGATGGTTTAACGGGAGTTGTATTGGAGATGACAGTAGTTGCACTCTATAAACAACTTGTTCACTATGCTCTATTTGATCAGTTGTTATTGCAGAAGTGTCAATAATTGCTGCTTTACTTGGATTATTCAACGGAATCGTTTCAGTATCTGATTTTCCAAGTTTTCCTTTTTGCAGCACAAATTCAATATTGTCCACAATTGCTCCATCAGTTCCGTTGTCGATTTCAAAAGGTGTGCTAGCGGGTTCTGCCGTCATTTGTAAATTTTGTAATTGCAGCGAATCTATTTTTGCTAAATAGCTGCCCGATTTTAAACCCAGGAAACTAAAATACCCATCAGGTTCTGAAAGTATGGTTTTGGTCAGTACATGGTTAGTATCATATATATTGATTTTTAAACCACCTGTTCCAGTGAATTTCCCGTTTTCATTTCTGTTTACCGTTCCACCTACTTCTCCTACTACAACGACAGGGATTTCAATTATTTTTAATTGATTGGGGTTTAGTGTGATATTTAAGGTTTTGTCGTTGACGCGCCAGGCAATATTATTGATATTGTTGGTGTTGAGTTCCACATGATTTTTTATATATGGCTCTAATTCTGTAATTATTGTGGTTCCGTCTTTGGAGTTAATCTGTTTTCCGCCATTTAATGTAATCCGGAGACCTATTACTGGAGGTTCGGTGGGATCTCGTTTTTCATTGCCGTTGGTGTCCAAAAAAGGAATGAATTTCATGCTTGCCCTTCCTACACTGGTCTTATTGTTAAAATCGATAAAATCTGCTTTGGGCTCATAAATCAGGCTGCCGCTGGCCGACTGTGAAAATGATGCCTGAATTTTGGTGAAACTGCTCGAAAAACTGCTGCTTAAATGATCGAAATCATATCGGAAACCCATTTGCAGATAACTGCTGCCGGTCTTGAAATTACGATCAAAAGAAGCCTGAACTGAGCCTTTCTGGAACACTTGTTTTTTTAGTTCGGCTCTCAATGAAGTGATGCCGTCCTCATTGTAATCGTATCGTAGCTGAGGGATTAAAACGAATCCTTTTGGGAGGCGGAGCGAAGTGGACAGGTTGCTGTAAATAAACGGTTTGCCGGTAGCGGAATAAAATAAATTGGTAGTAAAATTAAAGTTCAGTCCATAGCCCGTTCCTGATAATAAAGATTCGGCAGTAGTATATTTACTGGTGTTATACACATTTTGCTGCAAGGAGAATCGGGAATTACCTGAAAAATGTGCGGTATGTATGGGAAAGGATAGAGTCGCCTTGCGCATTTCTGAATAATTGAAACGGATGGCATCTTGGTCCTTGTTATACTTTATGTAATCTAACTCCAATCGGAGGTTATTAAGAGCTGTGTAGTTCAATATACCGTTATACATAACCTTATGATAGTAGGCTCCCGAAATAAACAATTGGGGCGATATACGCACGGACGAATTGAAAAAAGGGATGATTTTTTGGTTTACTAAAGATGAAACGTATTCAACACCGCCTCCAATGGTGATACGGTCAGAAAGTCCATAGTTTACTTTTGCATTCGCAAAAAGACTGTTTTTGCCGTTTTCGATTAGTCCGGAACTCAGGACGTATTCCATTTTTTTTGCAGGAAGAAATTGAAAAGGAATCACAAATTGTTTACCGGAAATCTGTTCTTCACCCCAAGGACCGTAGTACCGCAGCGAAATTTCAGTGCGCCCGTACATCAGCGGAACATTAAAGGAGAAAAAACCGTTAGCATCGGCTTTGATATAATCGACCAACACATTGTTGATGTAGAGCTCCACCATCCAGTCCGGTTGGGTGTGATCGCTTAAGGCATAGGTGCCGAAAGATTTTCTGATTTGGGTGGGTGCATTGGTGATTTGTCCGCCGACAACCGGATACAAAATAGTAGACGTTGACGACGCGGCTATTTTTCCCAATGTGATTTGGCTTATGTATTTATTGTTTTCATTGACATACCGCCATTGGTAATATTGGTTTTTTAATGCAAAAGGCTGATTGCTAAAGTAGTTAAGCGCGCTTGTCAGTTCCCCTCCGGCAAGCATGCCTCCCAAATTTAAAAGCAGTCTTTCAGAGTGGGTGCCATTGGTTTGCTGGTTTGCATTCACGGCCCAATTTGCGGTTCCAAAGTGAAACAGGGGTTTGTCCCTGACTAGGGTTGTATCGGCGGTAAATTCGTTTTTTATTTTGTTAATATTGGCGCGAAGCTGTGCGATTCGTGCTTCACTGACTGCAGGAAGTTCCAGTTTAGATGACATCGAAACGGACAAGCTACTAAAAACAAAGTTGTTATCGAGCTCAAAAATCTGTTTAAAATACGAAGCCTTCAGGAATAAATTGGTATTGGTGCGGATCAAATCGCCAGTGTTCAGCGGAACTACCCGTTCTTTATAGGTAATCTGGTTGGTACTTTCATCAATTTTGAAAGTGTTGTTTTTTTTGATAAAAAAACCTTCCATGGTGCTGTAAGTGGTATTCGTGGTATTTTTAATCTTTAAATAATCAAAAACATTGGGAAGCGAAAGATACACTTCACTACCACAAATTATCGAGGGTAGCTCGGTACTCCCCATGTATTTCACATTAAGCGTCAGCAATACTTCATCACAGTCGAGTTCTTGTGCACTGACAGAAGAATGTACACATGTTAATAGGATAATAAATAAATATAGAAGAGTGTCGGACTTGTGTGTAAACAATCCGTAGAAAGGAATCCATTTATTGGGTAGAGTATGTTTTTTTTGATACACTTATGCATTATATTTTCTAATGTGTAACAGACCGTCTTCATTAAGACAGGCGGCGGTAATTAAGGGATTTACTCTAAGAAAAGCTACTGTGGTGGACGCAGTAAAACAAATAAACCTAACTTAGAGGAATACGTTAGTTTTGTATTTTAAGATGTTATAAACGTAAGGAGGCTTCAGCATATTTTATTCCTTTGTCTTGTGTGGAATAAATGACCTGAAGCTGGCCTTTGGTGTAATCTATGTTTGAGGTGGCAATGAGTTTTATTTTGGTTCTGCGTAAATTTCCAGGAGCATACACGGCAAAGCCTTTTAAAGTGGCTGCGCTGGTGGTAATTCCAGTAGCAGAAATATGATTGACCTGTATGTCGCCGTAGCATGAGCTGCTGCCACTACGATTAAAGTCTAAGGAAAGGATAATTTCCTCTTCGGAGTGTTGGATTTCCAAATTCGAAAGTGTCACAGCTACGGAGGTTTCTCCGATAGTAATGATATTGGCAATCGAAATTCCAAAAACCGGCTTTATACTAATATTTAAGCCATCTGGTTTATGGGTGGTTTCTTCATTGCCTAAAACCTTGTTTTTGGGAACGGCACGGAAATAAAGATGGGAACGGTATTCCCCTTGTTGCAGTTCATTGGTTTTAATCAACTGTATTTTTACTGTTTGCGACCCATTGGGAGCAAGAGTAATGGTGCGAGGGTAAAATCGAAGATAGGAAGATGCAAAGCGCTGGTTGGGTTCCGGTTCTTCGATAGAAATAAAATTGCCGTCTTCATCCATTTTTATTTGGTTGTACGACATTTTATAGGTGGCGGTATCTTTCCCGACATTAGACAGGTTGATAATCTGCATCCTGTTTTGGATACCATCAAAGGCGATGCGTTTTGGAAAAATCATCAAATTCCCTTGCGCCATTACTGGACAATTAAACGATATAAACGATAGTAACAGCAGTAAAATTTTCTCTTTCATGGGGAATCATTCATTATTTTAGCTTTCAATTTTATTATTGGCAGCAGCGGTTTAGAGGATTAAAAAGCAATGTGCAAAAGGCTAACAGACTTCTCGTATTACTAGTTATAATTTACAATTACATCGAAACCTGTGGCATTGGTATATGAACCTGCAACTTGTGAGGCTCCGGCATTTAACGTTGCTCCAATAAGAACAGTTTCTGTACCGGCTGTCAAAGAACCAGTGGCAGAAGGTATACTGGTAAAAGAATTAACAATCATGGATTCAGGACCAACTCCAGATTCGTAAAGTGTGAAAGCTGCAGGTAACGTAATTGCATAAGTGTAATTAGGCTCACCAGACACTGTAAATTGAGCCGCAGTAACAGTTCCTGTAAAGGATGGTAGGAATACCCCGCCTGTAGCGGTCCTTGAGCCGAAAGTGGACAAAATAACTGTACCAGTAGAGGTTGAAATAGCTATAGTACCAAAATTCATGTCCGTATTTTTCATAATGGAGATTGGAACTTGCGCCATTAAGAGGCCGGAAAAGGGTAAAATAAATAGTGACAACAGTAAAATTTTCCTTTTCATGGAGGGAGTTTCAGTTTCATAAGTTACTCTTTTTTACTATGTACAGTAGCAGTAAAAAATGATTAAAAGGGTACTGCAAAAACTAGCAGTACCCTTTTTAACAGTCTTAGTTATAGTTTACTGTCACAGGAAAGCCTGCGGCATTGGCATATATACCAGCAACTTGTGATGCGCCAACGTTTAAAGTTGCACCGACAAGAACGGTTGCTGCACCAGTTACTAAAGCACCAGTTCCAGAAGGCGTGCTGGTGAAAGCATTAACAATCATCGTTTCTAAAGTTGTAGCTTTAGTAATAGTAAAGTCCGTTGTAGGCAACGTAATAATAAAAGTGTAATTAGAGTCACCGCCTATTGTAAATGAAGCAGCAGTCACAGTACCTGTTGTTGCCGGTAACGTAACTCCACCTGTTTTGGTACGAGTACTAGCAGGAGCTAAAACTGCAGTACCAAGAGTAGACGAAACAGCTACGTTTCCAAAACTCATGTCTGTTGCTTTTACAATTGAAATTGGAGCAACAACAGTCGCAGTAGTAGGTGCTGAAGCTGTTACTTGTGCTGAAGCTGTTGATGAAAAACCAACACATAGTGTAATCATCGAAATAATAAATGTAATTTTTTTCATAATAGAAAATGATTTGGGGTTTAATTATTGGGCAAAGGAAAAGGAAAGCTTTTTAAATACAACACAAGAAGTAATAACTGCAAGACAACAGGAATAACCGGTAGCTGCATTAATTTAATGAAAATATAGACTATGCATGCAAGGAGTTAAAAAAATGTGTTTTAATCGATGTAAGGCTTTGAAATCGAAATACTCGTTATTTTATTGTTAACTTAAGCTAATTATTTAATAAAGTAAAAAATATCGATTTAACCATAGTGAAAGAGTGAGTGTGACAGTTATGCGTCATTATTAGAAGGGATTTAAGAGAGTAACAAAGTTTTAGACTTTATTTACCGTAGAGGAGGAAAAAGAATATTTATCATGAATTGCAACTGTTTTTTGTACTCACATAAGGTAATTTATATAACTTTAATCACTTGGTATGTGTGCTACTATTTTTAAAAATTAGGTATCTAGATTACATATGAAGTAAAGTGCCGAAAGGATTTTTATTTATGGCAATAGCTATTCAATATCACTCTTCTCATTTCATTAATGAGTACAATGTTCTTCTGGCATCGATCTTCTTTTTGTTCCAATAACCTCAATGCCTGGATTTGTTTTTTATGCAGCTCGTGTTCTTGTAGCATTTCGTTAACTTTTGATATAAAATCCTTTTTGAAATCAGTAATTCTTAAAAATGGAATTACGGACCCCAATAATGATTGGTGCCAGAATTTTGCTTTCCATAAACTATAAGCTAACCAATACACTGTTTCGGCATCGTCATTGTTTTGAAATAGGATTACAAAGCTATTGGTAAATGGTTCTTTTTGAGGCTTGCCACTGTTCATTCCTTTGTTCAGAATAAAGATTTGGTTTCCTTTATAAATAGCATTTTTTTGGTGTGTTTTGATGATAAAATTCGGCATAGCGCTTTGGTGTTAAAGATTCGACCTTAATTTTTTTCGCTGATTTTATATTCTTTTGGATGCGAAGAATTATCATTTCGGAAAAGGAAAAAGAGAAAAAAAGAAAGCCGTTATAACAGCAGAAATGACGAACGAAAATGGAGGGAAGAATGACCGACTGGAAGTGAGGAATGAATGCTATTCTTGCTGGATTTTTTTCTTTTTCTTTTCAGAAAAATGCACTATCGTACTTGTTGTAGTTTCTCAGGGGAGTTCTTATGGAAACGGCAATTAACACCCCCAAGCACCGCAAGGAGCAAAAAAAGTGGTGCCCGTTTTTAGGGCAAGGAACTTTTTTTTGCGGATGAGGAGCGCCGTGGCGGGGTTGCGGCAATCGAACAGTCACCATAGATGCGAGAGTTGAGCGAAGGTACGAAGCGAAATGTAGCGGCTATGAGCGTGAAACGGCGGGTAAGAAATAAAAAACAACCGCCTTATGGCGGTGTACCTTGATTTAGGGCAAAGTGACCGAACCAACTGATAATTGATAGTGGATAACTGATAATTGAAAATGGATGCTTCTAAGATAACGTAAGTGAGGTAAGCGGAGCCAAGCCCGATGGCTGTGCGAAGGAGCAACCGCTGAAAAAACGGAGGGTTGCAGACACAATATGGCTGGAATGCAGTGAAACGTAGCCTGCGGAGTGTAACGAAATGAAGCGGTATTGAGGATGCATAAGCCCGACCGAACGCAGGAAGAGAGCGTGTGAAGATGAGGAACGAAACAGTGCAAAAAAAACAGCTGCTTATTTTCAAGCTGCTGTTTTTTTAGTGCTGTGAAGTGTCTGTAGAACGGAGGATAACCTATGCCATTGATTAAGTACAAAGAGTTTATAGTAAAACAAAAATATTCTTATGAAAATATACGGTTGACCGACTGGAACAGCCGAACGGAACAAAGGGAACGACCGAAGAGAGACCGCTTGATTGCCCGTGATGTTGAACGAAAATGTAGTCTTGTAATTTATTTATTCTTTTGAAAAGATACTGATACGGAATAGGCTTCAAAAAAACTCAAAGTGTTGGTAAAGGAGTGGCATTTTAATTATATAACATTTTCGGGGCAACTGAAAGGGGTAAAATATTTTTGTATTTACTTCATGCTTTTTTTTTTTTTTAAAACTAATAGAAACCTGCTTTTATTTCGTCTTTGAGTCCATTTATAAATGTGTTTTTTCTTTATTGCAGTAATTTTTGAGCTTGTTTTTGTGGTTTTTGCTAATAAACCGAAAGTATTTCTTTGAGTCATAAGAAAAAATATTCTTGCATATGAACTTGACAAAATAATTTTGAGCTAAAATATTTTCATTCATACATAAAACCCATGCCCATTAATCTTATTCTATTGATAATTTTTTTTGTACATTTGGTTACATAACATTTACTTCGATATAGTGTTTTTTTTTTGCCTGAGTTATATACCCTCAAAATCATCGGGATACCATATACATCTACAAACAACAAAATAAAAATAATTTATGAGATGGTATCTATAATGGTATTGTTGATTTCAGAAAATCCAAAAAACATTTATTAAATTGAAAATTAAAATTTTATTTATTAGTTTTATTTTTATAGGATTTATTGCTTGCAAGAATAAAGAAAAAACTACACCAGCTAATGCACTAACTCCTCTTCAAGAAGCAGCAAGACCAGAAAGGCATAACGATAATCTTAAACCGCTTTTAGATTCATCCAAGACTTTAGATTTAAAATATTCTTTGGAGCAATTAGATAATACTAAAGGATTATCTAACAGTTCCGTTAATTCTATTTTTCAGGATTCCGAAAATTTACTTTGGATTGGTACATGGGATGGTCTAAATCGGTATGACGGAAATAATTTTAAAATTTTCAGACCTGAATTGGATAATGAAAACAGCCTGAGCAATCAGGTAATCCTTAAAATAGGCGAAGATAATACAGGTCGAATATGGATACTAACAATACATGGAATTAATCGATATGATAAAAAAACGGATACTTTTCAGCGTTATTTCTTTTCCAGAGAGAATAAACCTCCATTATCAGAATCAGAATTTAACATGGCTCTTGATGCTTCAAAAAATGTGTTTTGCGCGGTAAAAGACTTTGGAATTGGATATTATGACGGTACTGCTTTTCAATTATTAAAATCCAAGAATCTTCCAAGAAAGGCTGTCAAAAAAATGGAGTTCAGCTCCAAAGGTGATTTATTGGTCTTGTTTGAAGATGACCAGCTTTATTCTTTGTCTATTGACAATACAAATAAAACCGAAAAAAAAATTTCAAAAATAGAGTTGATTTCAAAAAATATCCGAACATTTGAAACAATCACAAGTCAAAAGATTTGCATTATCCCAACTTCGGGAAACGCCAGTTTATATTCCTTAATAGATAAAAAAAGACAAGTCCTTTCAGAAAAAAGTATTGATAATTTCGTAGGTCACATCCCTGGTGGGCTTGTTATTTCTGGTAAATCAGGCTATAGCATCATTGATAGCATAGGAACGAACATCACTAAATCGTGGTTAAAATATCTGAAAAATCAAAAAATTACCACACTAATTCAAGGAAGTGAAAATGTGATTTGGACTGGTACTGATGGAGATGGAATCTTTAAAATGTTTCCCCTTAAAAAGTCCTTCAATTTAATTTCACAAACACAAATCCCGGAGTTAGACGGTGGTATTATTAGGGCATTTCTGAAACTCGAAGGGAATTCTTTCTGGGTTGGAACAAAGGGAAAAGGGCTTTTTAAATTCCCTCCTAATTTTTATCAAAGCGAAGAACCTTTAAAGTATGCGAATTTCAATGAAAATAATAGCGTCATTAATAATGCCGTGTTTTCATTATGCAAAGGACAAAACGGCTTGTTATTTATAGGGACAGACGGAAAAGGCATCACTGTTTATGACGTAGAAAAATCTAAACTCATCAGTTGGTCCGAAATTTTAGGAAACGAAAAGTGCGACTATTTTAAGTCAATTTATTCCATCTATCAGGATGAAAAAGGATTTGTTTGGCTTGGAACTAATGGTTACGGAATGATCCGATTCAAAATAGAACGTTCAGGGGACAAACTTAAGCTATCGCAATACAGGAAATACATTGCGGATAATGAGGACGGAAAATCCTTGAGTAGTAATATTATTTTCTCCATAGTCCCGAAGAATCAAAACCAACTTTGGATAGGTACTCGTTTGGGTGGTCTTAATCTTTTTAACAAAGAATCGGGCTTGTTCCGCACATATAAAAACATAAAGGATGATTCTCAAAGTCTATCGAATAATGATATATTGTGTCTGAAAAATGACGACAAAAAGAGGCTTTGGATAGGCACTAGTTTTGGATTGAATTTGCTGGAAGATCTAAGAAGTGATGGAAGCGCCATCTTTAAAAGCTACACCGTGAAAGAGGGATTTCCCAATAACACCATTCACGGAATTGTCTCCGACAAAAAATCTAATCTATGGATCAGCACAAATTTCGGATTATCTAATTTTATCGTTGAAGAATCAAAATTCATTAATTACACTAAAAACGAAGGCCTGCAAAACAATGAATTTGCTGACGGGGCTTTTTACCAGGATCCGAAATCAGGTTTCGTTTTCATGGGAGGAATAAAAGGATTCAATTATTTTCTCCCTCAACAAATAAAGGAATCAGCGGTAGTTCCTGACCTGTTGATTGATAAAATTAGTGGCCGAAACCAAGCCGTTCCCTATTATCAGGGATTGGTCATTTCGCCGGATTTCAATACGCCACCTGCCATTGTATTGGATCACGACCAGAACTTTTTTGACATTGAATTATCAGCATTAACCTATATTAACAGTGAAAAATGCCAATATGCTTATCAGTTAGAAAATTTTGATAAAGACTGGAATAACATCAATAATAGACGAAGTATTTCATTTACCAATGTACCAAGAGGTAATTATTCCTTGTGGGTAAAATGGACAAACAGTGACGGCGTGTGGAGCAAACCGGTGCACGCCATTGACATCAGGGTAAAACCTATTATTTGGCAATCTAACCTAGCCGTTTTTATTTACTCCATATTGTTTTTCTTCTTCATATTATTTGTTGTTAGCTATTATAAAAAACGTCAGTCATTAAGTCAAAATATTCTTTTCCGTCAAAGAGAAGAAGAGCTTCATGAGAACAGACTTTCGTTTTTTACTAATATTGCACATGAATTTTTGACACCTCTGACATTGATTGTTGGCCCAATTCAAAAACTAGCAGAAACAACGAATCTTAGCGAAAAAAACCAGAAGTTCATTCAAATGATTGAGCGAAACTCTTCAAGATTGCTTTTCCTAACGCAACAATTACTTGAATTCAGAAAAGCAGAGTTTGATTACTTAGAAGTTGTGGTGAAAAAATTTGACTTGGTAAACGTAGTCGAACAAATTGCTGAATTGTTTGATGAATGGGCATTGGATAAAAATATAGAATACAAGCTTGAAATTCCCTCGAAATTAAATGGATGGTTTGACAAGGATAAGATTGAAAAAATCATTTTCAATTTAATGTCAAATGCTTTTAAATACACACCCGAAAATGGTAAAATTGATCTGAAAATTTCTATCGACAAAACCAATTCCAAAAAATTAAACATTACGGTTGTAAATACTGGTAAAGGTATTCCACAAGAAAAACTAGACTCCCTGTTTGATAAATTTTTATTAACGGATACTAATTCCAGTACTGACAATGATTTGTTTAGAACTGGTATTGGTTTGGCTTTTATAAAAAAACTGGTTACTGTTCTTAAAGGCGAAGTGAAAGTTTCGAGTATAGCGAACGAAACGACCAGCTTTATAATCCTTATCCCTTGCGGCAAGAAAGCCTTTGTTGAAAAAGAATTTGAAATCGATATTGATTCTGATACTAGACAAGTTTTTATTTCTCAACACCTCAAAAGTATCTTGGAGGAAATACCAAATACCACTGATACGGTCCCTGAAAAAATTTCGACACTTGATGCTGTGATTGATCATCGAAAAACAATATTAATTGTTGAAGACGAAAAAGAAATCCATTCCTTTTTAAATGAATTATTATCCGAAAAGTATAAACTCAGTATTGCCTACAATGGTATTGAAGCCTTAGAGAATATTAAAAGTGAAATTCCTGATATTATTATCAGTGATGTAATGATGCCTTTAATGGATGGAATCGAATTATGCGAAAAAATAAAAAAGGACATCCAAACTTGTCATATCCCTTTTATTATGCTTACCGCAAAAGAATCTGTACTGCATCGGATAGAAGGTATCGAGAGTGGTGCCAATTCCTATATCCCGAAACCATTTCATCCTGACCATCTATTAATAAGAATTCAAAAGTTACTCGAAGAAAAGGAATTGATACTGAAACATTTTGGACAAGACAACCTTGTCGAAAACTTGGCTACACTTCCAATAGAAAATGAAGAAAAGGAATTTATTAAAAAGGTTATTGATTTAATACGTAAGAATATAGATAACGAGAATCTACAAAGTCTTTTTATTGAAAAAGAATTGGGCATCAGCAATTCCCAATTGTATCGAAAAACCAAACAAATTTTTAGTTTGACTCCAGGCGATTTGATACGCACCATCAGATTAAAACATGCCGCTGAACTATTGCGAAAAAATGTTTTAACCGTATCAGAGATTTGCTATCTATCTGGTTTTAATAACCGATCTTATTTTTATCGCGAGTTTAAAAAGATGTACGACATCACTCCAAAAAATTATCAGGTTAAGTACAAACCCAAGTATTAAATCCCTAAAAATAAAACATATACAGCCTTGTATACACCTTTGATGAAATAGTGTACACTATTTCTTGTGCCCTATAAGTAATTTTATGGACTGATTATTAAATCTAATTAAAACTCAAAACAAATTAATTTAAATCATCTAAACTATTTAAAACCATGAAAACAATTAACCAAATTATTAATCAATCTAACACTTCCTTATGATGAAGAAAAGTATTATTTATAAATTGTTCTTACTAGGAACAATACTATCAGCAAGTGTTATAAATGCACAAACCATTACAGGTATTGTTACTGATAAAAGTGGTCCAGTACCACAAGTAAATGTTATTGTTAAGGGAACAAATACAGGTACAATAACTGATTTTGATGGAAAATATACATTAAAGAATGTAAGCCCTAAAGCTGTTTTAGTTTTTAGCTATATTGGTTATATGAAAAAAGAGATTGCTGTAAACGGAATGAGTACTGTTAATGTTTCTTTAGCCCAAGATTCACAGCTACTGGATGAAGTTATCCTTATAGGGTATTCATCAGCAAAAAAGTCTTCCCTTAGCAGTGCTGTAACAACTGTTAATGTAGATGATTTAGCAAAAACAAAAGTAGCAGATGTAGCACAAGCCCTCCAAGGACAAGTAGCTGGTGTTTTTGTTGCCGCTAATACCGGAGCCCCTGGTGACGGGATCAAAATTCGTATCAGAGGAGAAGGCTCTCTTGGAAACAATGATGTATTGTATGTCGTTGACGGTATTTCAACACGCGATATTTCTTTCCTTAACCAATCTGACATCAAGTCTTTGACCGTATTGAAAGATGCTGCTGCCGGTGCAATATATGGGGCAAGAGCTGCTGGAGGGGTTGTATTAATAACAACCAAAAGCGGAAAAACAGGAAAAGCGACTATTACAACAGACTATTTTACCGGGTTCCATATGGCTACAAACCTTCCTGAAATGTTGAATTCTGACCAATATTTGACCGTGCAAGATGAAGCATGGCATAATACAGCTGGGAATTCAGCGACTGCGATTAGCCCATATGCGGCGGATAGAAGCAGAACTGATTTGGCCGATACAAACTGGCAAGATGAATTGTTCACAACGGGGATTTCTAAAAACTTCCAAACTGCAGTAAGTGGTGGTTCAGAAGATGTTCAATATTTAATCTCTGCAGGTTATTACGGCATCGATGGAATTGTGGCTGAAGACCACGATCAATACCAACGTATTAATTTTAGAACAAACATCAACGCTAAAGTTTCAGATCGCTTCAAAGTAGGAACAAATCTTCAGATCAGCTACGCAAAACAAGACAAATTATCTTCAAGCGGTGATGCTCCAGGAATTATACGTCATGCCTTAATACGTCCGCCGGTTTTGAGCGTATACAAGGACGTAAATGACCCTACCTATTCAGCCAGTAATCCGTACACCGATTTACCTTTCTATACTGGACCTAATGATGGATGGAGTAAAAACTATGAGTATAGTTCAAACCCGATTGCTATCGTTCATTTTACCGATGACAAACGCAATACTTACCAAACATTTGGGAATCTATTTGGTGAATATGCTTTCCTTGGAGATAAATCTTTAAAATTCAGAAGCAATATTGGTGTTGATATTCAATTTTCACATAATAAGAATTTTGCCGAAAACTTCGGAGATGCCAACATCAGTGATATGGGAAACCAGTATTATGGTATGGGAAGAAACAACAGACCGAATGGGCTGGATGAAAACAGAGGTCAAAACATGACTTTTACTTTTAGTAACACCTTGAGCTACGCTAAAACAATCAACGAAAATCATAGTGTCGATTTTTTACTTGGAATGGAAAATATCAACAGTAAATCGGCAGCTATAGGTGGTAGCAGACAAAATTTCGACAATACCTCTAACTCTTTCAGATATCTGGATTACGGTAATACAACAAATGCCTATAGTTCCGGTTCTGCAAATAACTGGGCACTGCAATCTTTCTTTGGATCAGGTACTTATGGCTACGCCAATAAATATTTTGTCACAGCCACAGTAAGAGCCGATGCGTCCTCTCGTTTCGGACCAAATAATAAATGGGGTTATTTCCCTTCTGTTTCTGCAGGTTGGCTGGTTTCCAGAGAAAACTTCTTGCAAAACGCAGACTGGCTATCTAACTTAAAATTAAGAGCAAGTTGGGGACAATCCGGTAACCAAGAAATACCGAATAATGCCTATGAAACTTTGGTTTCCACATCAGGTGGTGTGGTAAACATAATTCGTTACGGAAATCCAGATTTAAAATGGGAAACTACAACACAAACTAACTTTGGTGTGGATTTGAGTACATTCAACAATAAACTTTCATTTACGGCAGATTACTTTGTTAAGAACACAACTGATATTTTATTGGGCGTGACCCTGCCGGCTGTTTCTGTAGGAGTTATCAGCCAGACTATTGTAAACGCTGGGGAAGTAAGTAATAAAGGATTTGAATTTGGTCTTAATTTGCAAAATAATGATCATGTATTCAAATACAGTGTAAATGCAAACGTAGCTACACTAACCAACAGAGTTGATAAACTTCAAACTTATGTGAAAAGCATTATTGATGACGGTACGCATACAAAAACTGAAGTTGGACAGCCAATCAGTTCTTATTATGGGCTTGTATTCGATGGTATTTACCAAAATGCCGGAGAGGTAAGCACTCAATTATTTGCAAACTCGAATAATGCACAACCTGGAGACATTCGATTTAAAGATATAAATGGAGATGGGCAAATTAATGCCGATGACAGAGCGATTATTGGAAGTCCTATCCCCAAATTAACCTATGGTTTCTCCTTTACCGGGGAATACAAAAGTTTTGATTTTTCCTTCTTATTACAAGGGGTTAACGGAGTTGATCGTTATAACGACTCGAAACAAATATTAAACTACGATAGCCGTCCTTTTAATTCCACGACTGCGGTATTGGATAGCTGGAATGGCGAAGGATCTACAAACACTACACCAAGACTTACTTTTAATAATAATGGAGGTGGAAATGTATCCAGCGTATTTGTTGAAGATGCTTCTTATTTGAGATTGAAAAACATTGAAATAGGATATACTTTTAATGCAAAAACAATTGGTGTTAAGAACCTACGTATTTATGCTTCTGGTCAAAACCTTTTTACCATAACTGATTACACCGGACTGGACCCAGAATCTACCTCATTGATTGACAAAGGAACTTATCCGCAATCAAAAGCATATTTATTGGGAATCCAAATCAAACTTTAATTAAACATCTAAAATATTTAGTTATGAAAAACATATTAAAATCGATGCTGTTAATGGGCATACTGTTTTTAACAAGTTGCCAGGATGAGCTTACTTCTGATCCAATAGGCGCAACAACTTTGGAGCAGGCAAACACTACTCCAACCCTAAATTCAGTAGAACTTTCAGTTAATTCATCTTACCAATTATTATCTAACCGATTGAACCTTTTAGCCGAATGGGATTGGAACGGAGGGCTTGTGTTTCAAAATGATTATGTTATGCAAGACATCGCTTCAGACGACATGGAGAAAAAATGGAGTCCTGATGGAGATCAAGTTTGGATGGATGATATCAATAATTTTACCTTTACTTCAACTAATGGAGGTCCAAACGGTCTGTGGAAATACGATTATGAAGGAATTAAAAGAACCAATATCGCCATTGGATTCCTAACGAAACCAGACATTGAGACCATCACAGGAATCAGTGCAGCAAGAAAAAACCAATTGTTAGGGGAAGCTTATTTCTTAAGAGCACATTATTACTTTTCACTAGTTACTAATTTTGGCGATGTACCATTAATTTTGGGTTCTGTTCAAACCTATCAAGAAGCCTTTGATTTTGCCGTACGAGCGAAAAAAAGTTTAGTTTGGGATAGTATAAAGTCAGATTTAGCTTTAGCAAAAGGCTTATTACCAAATTCAAAATATTCTTCGACAACTGAAAAATGGAGAGTCTCTAAAGGAGCTGCAATTGCACTTCAGGCAAAATCAGCTTTATACACTGAAAAATGGTCAGAAGTAATCACTTTAGTTGATGAGTTAGCTCCACTAGGGTATAGCTTAAACGCGAATTATTTTGACAATTTCAGCACTGCAAAAGAATATACAGATAATGAAGTTATTTTTTCTTACGATCATCAATCCAATACCACTCCAAGAAGTGGAAATGGTATATGTGCGCCTTTAGGTTGGGGATTTTTTGCTCCGAGCACCAATTTCCTAAATTCATTTGAACCAAATGATCCAAGAAAATCATACACTGTTGATGCTCCCAATCAAAATGTAAATAAAATGTTAGGAACACTTGATGGCGGTAACAAAGGGAATGATGATGCTCCAACAAATAAAGTGTATATGCGTTATGCTGACGCCTTGCTTTGGAAAGCGGAAGCGCTTAATGAAACTGGAGATTATACTGGAGCAATTGCAATTATCAATAAAATAAGAGCTAGAGCAAGAACTACGGTAACTGCTTTAGGAACAATTCCACCTGTTGGGACTTTACTAGACAGAGTTTCTTCTACAGATAAAGCAACTGTCAAAGGCTGGTTAATATCTGAAAGAAGAGCAGAACTTGGTTTTGAAAACCAACGGATGCTAGACTTGAAAAGATGGGGAATTGCAAAGGCTGTTATGACAGCACATGGAAAGAACTTCCAGGACAAGCATATGTTGTATCCAATACCACAGTCAGAAATTGATGCTTCAGCTGGTCTTTTAGTACAAAATGCAGGATATTAATATATAAAATAAGTTTGTTTAATTTGGTTAATACCATTGAGAAGTAGTTAATTGGTAATTGCTACTTCTCTTTTTTTAAACTCTTTCCTAAATACATTTACGGTTTTTGATTTATCAAATAAAAAAAACACATATGACAGATATTGCTAATCGATATAAGAACAATCCCATATTGTCACCCAAAGATTTAGAAGCAAGTGACGAGAACATGATTATCGAATGCTTACTTAATCCTGGGGCATTTGAATTCAATGGAAAAACAGGGTTACTTGTAAGAGTAGCCGAAAGAACAGTCCAAAAAGAAGGTCTATTATCTGTTCCAATTTACAATAATAGCGGAAGGGTTGAAATTTTAGATTTTAAGCTTGACGATCCAAAATTGAATGCTTCAGACTCTAGAGTGATCCAATACGATGGGGTAGATTACCTCACAACCATATCTCACTTACGATTGGTTTGGAGTGATAATGGAGTTGATTTTAAGGAAAACCCTGGCTATACTTCTCTTTTTGGAGAAGGAGAATACGAATCATATGGTATAGAAGACTGCCGTGTATCTAAAATTGAAGATACCTATCATCTTACTTACACCATGGTTTCTTCAAATGGTGTTGGTGTTGGGCTTAGAACCACAACCGACTGGAAAACTTTTGAGAAAAAAGGAATGATTTTTAGTCCGCACAATAAAGATTGTGCCATTTTTGAAGAAAAATTCAATGATAAATTTTATGCCTTACACCGTCCAAGCAGTCCTGAACTGGGTGGTAATTATATTTGGTTGGCAGAATCTCCTGATGGCGTGCATTGGGGAAACCATAAATGTATTGCGAAAACTCGTGAAGGAAAATTTGACAGCAAACGTTTAGGAGCAGGAGCTGCCCCAATAAAAACGGAGAAAGGCTGGTTAGAAATTTATCATGGGGCCACCAAAGAAAACAGGTATTGTTTAGGAGCTCTTTTATTAGACCTGAAAGACCCTTCTATTGTTATAGCCCGCTCAGAAGAGCCCATTATGGTGCCAACGGAAACTTATGAAAGGACGGGGTTTTTTGGTGAAGTGATTTTTACCAATGGACATATCGTTGATGGAGATGAAATACAAATGTATTATGGTGCGGCCGATGAATTTGTTGGCTTAGCCACGTTCTCCATTGCAGAAATCTTAAAAACACTAAACGTATAATGGAAAAACTAGCAAAAATAGGACTCAAGGATTTTTCCAGGAGCACCAAGATTTTAATCTTAACCAACTTAATTTACGCGTTTGTTTTACCAGTAATTGACATTTTTGTAGCTTCTTACATCATGCGAAACTCTAATGATCCATCTAAAGTAATGATGTATCAATTAGCTATTTATACAGGTATCCCAATTACCTTTTTTATAAATGGTTTTTTATTGAATACCGTTAATATCAAAAAGCTATTCTCCATTGGGATGCTATTGAGCGGCGTTTCTATGGTATATATGATGTCTTTAGAGGAAATCAGTTATACTGGATTAATTTCAGCAGGATTGATAATGGGAATGTCTTTTGGTTTGTATTGGGCTAATAGGGATTATCTCGTGCTTGCTACGACAACTGATAAAACGCGAAATTTCTATTACGGACTAGACACCTTTTTCTATACTTTAACCGCCGTTATCGTACCCGTAATTATTGGCTGGTACCTGATGAACGGTAGTGATTCAACCTCAAATGAAAGCGTGAATTCAGGATATAGAGTCGTTACCGGAGTGGTTTTTATATTCACTATTCTTGCTTCCATTGTATTTCATTTTGGTGATTATGAAAAACCTAGGAATGAGAAATTCCTCTATTTCAAGTTTCATAAACTTTGGACAAAAATGCTTCAAATGGCTGTTTTAAAAGGACTAGCGCAAGGATTTATCGTAACAGCTCCAGCCATGCTTATGATGAAATTTTTTGCTTCTGAAGGGGCATTGGGAACTGCACAATCTGTAGGAGCCATTATCGCTGCAGTGATTATGTTGATTCTTGGTAAACTATCGTCACCTAAACATCGATTGGTGATTTTTAGTATAGGGCTTATCTTTTTCTTTTTAGCCTCCTTTTTCAATACATTGATGTTTAACTCAACAGGAGTAATTATCTTTATATTCCTATTGTTAATAGCAAGGCCTATTCTTGATATTGCGTATTTTCCTATTCAATTGAAAGTCATTGATATATTGTCTGTAATTGAAAATAGAAATGAATTTTCATATATCTTAAATCATGAATTCGGATTATATGTGGGACGTCTTTTAGGTGCTGGTACTTTCTTAGGTATTGCCTATTTCGGAAATGCAGATGACGCCTTGAGATATGCCTTATTAATCATCGCCGTAATTCAATTACTCTCAATCTTAATCGCCAAACAACTTTTGGATCAACAATCTAAACTAGAAAATAAAGATGTATAAAACAATTCATTTAATAGTTCTCTTTCTCTGTATTAGCTTAAGTTCTTGTAATACAACTCAATCTACGATTGCAGTGATTCCTGCTGTAAAACAGCAATCAATACAGCGCATTTCAGATATGCCCAATTTTCCAAAACCGTTTAAAATACTTGATTTTAACCAATTGGCAAAAGACTACGATGCTAAAGTGTATGACGTCAGTCAAACTGGTAAATATTGGCCACTAATCTGGAAAGATGACTCTCGCAAGAACTTTGATCAGGAAACCTTTGGAATTTACACTGCTATGGGAGATGTAAGACAAGGTGTTGAACATCACAAAGGGATTTTCCATGAATCACTAGCCAGTATTGGGTCTGTGATGGGCGCTAGTCTAGTGGGAATAGACAAGTCCAACCAAAACGGAAAGGACTACGTTGGGATGCTGAAAAATTATTACAACAGCGATACCAAGTGGAATATTATCATGAATAATACTTCCCCGGAAGTGGCACTTCTTGGAGGCGGTTACGCAAGGGACTGGTGGTATGACGTATATCCCAATTTGATGTTCTATGCCGTTGCTGATTTC